>Ga0116105_1000037_pt1 | contig 52580 bp, 45 predicted proteins | sample June2015DPH_6_20_FD_89716 | JGI IMG/M metagenome (GOLD analysis project Ga0116105, IMG submission 89716) | Peatland microbial communities from SPRUCE experiment site at the Marcell Experimental Forest, Minnesota, USA - June2015DPH_6_10 | ecosystem: Environmental > Terrestrial > Soil > Wetlands >... | reverse complement strand
GGGCACGATCCAGAGAACGCCGTTGGGCTTCGCCTGCGCGGAAGACACTTTCGCGATCAGCCGCGACGATCCGATGCCAATCGAGCAATTGAGGAGCGTTTGGTCTTTCATGCGCCGGTGCAGTTTATGCGCCGCCTTAAGCGGAGGCCCATGCAGCCGCTCCGTTCCAGTCATGTCCAGATAGGCTTCATCGATCGAGGCCATTTCGACCTGCGGCGAAAATTCCTGCAGCACTTTGTAGGCTTTTTCCGAGCACCCCCGGTAGCGCTCGGGATGTCCGTCGACAAAAATTGCCTGCGGGCATAGCTTTGCAGCGGTTCGCAACGGCATGGCCGAATGCACACCGAATTTACGTGCGGCATAGGATGCGGCCGAAACTACTCCACGCTCGTTGCGCTGGCCTCCAACCACGACAGGTTTGCCTTTCAGCGAGGGATCGTACAGTTCCTCCACAGATACAAAGAAGGCGTCCATGTCGACGTGAAAGATGATGCGTGAGGTAACGCCAATGGGAGAAAGGACCGCCATGCTGAGCAGATTTTATCAGCGTATGCAGGATCAGCTTTTCGGGAAGCGCGCCAATTCAGGAAATAACTTTGCTGCCGCGTTCCCTTACCTTCTCTAACCATCTGTGCGATAGCGTACAATTGATTGTCTGGGGTTCTAACGATCAGTAACCATCGCGCAACCTAGCAGAGATGCCATTCCCTCGGCATCGCCTGTTACGGGTGAAGATGCCCGCGCACTCTCCAGAGCGCGAGGCAACCATGAAAATCCTGCTCTATAACCCCGACAACGGTGTGACCCGCAATTTTATGCCGCACCTGTGGATGTTCCTTTTGCAGGCGCTGACTCCTCCGGGGCATGAAGTGCTGCTGATCGACGGCAACGCTCAACCCATGAACGAGTCTGAGATCGCGCAATTCGTTCGCGACCAGAAGATTGGGTTGGTCGGCATCGGCGCCATGACTCGAATGGTCGCCAAAGCCTATCGCATTGCCGATGCCATCCGCGCTACTGGCGTGCCGGTCGTGATGGGCGGACCTCATGTCACGGAATTGCCTGACGAAGCCCTCGGGCGCGACGGTGGCTCGCGCCATGCCGACGCTGTGGCTCTCGGCGAGGCAGATGAAACCTGGCCGCTGATTGTGAACGACGCGGTGCAAGGCAAACTCAAAGAGATTTACACGCCGATGAATGCAGCCGGGAAGGACAGCAAACCGTCTTTGAAGAACTATCCCGCGATTCCCTGGCAGTCGATCGATCTTGACCAGTTCAATCTGGTGCCTCACGCCGCGAAGGCTATGCTGCAGAAAGTGGGCGCGGGGTGGGGAACCTTTCGGATCATCCCGGTCGAGTCCGGACGCGGCTGTCCTTACGGCTGCGAGTTTTGTACGGTGACGGGATTTTTCGGCGATTCGATCCGCTTTCGCACCAATGAGAGCGTGGTGAACGAACTGCTTTGCCTGAAGAAGCGCGCCCGCAGCGAAAAAGGCCAGATGGCAGTATTTTTCATTGACGACAATTTTGCCATCAACGTGAAACGAACCAAGTCGCTACTGCGCGACATTATCGCGGCAGGAGCACAGGTTCACTGGGTGGCGCAGATCAGCGCCAACTTGTTGCGTGACGAGGAACTCGTCGACCTCATTGCCGCCTCAGGAGGCAAGTGGATCTTCATCGGCATGGAGTCCATCGATCCCGCGAACCTTAAGGATATGAATAAGGGATTTAACAAGCCCGGAGAATATGGAGCCGTGCTGGAACGGCTTGCCAAACGAAATGTCTATGCCATCACCTCTTTTATTTTTGGCATGGACAACGACACTCCCGGCGTGGCCGAGCGCACCCTGCAGGAAGTGCGTACATGGCCGCCGGGTTTGCCGATCTTCGGACTGCTCACTCCACTGCCTGCAACCCCGCTCTACAAACGCCTCGAAACTGCCGGACGCCTTACCCGGCCCAAGCACTGGCAGGAATTCGTTCCTTTCCAAATGGCCCACACTCCGCTGAAGATGACGATCGCCGAAGCACATGCCGAAGTGAAGTACGGCTGGACGCATAGTTACAGCGCAGAAGCGCTAGCCCATGCTGTAGACGCAATCGACGATCAGCGGATCGCCTACCGCATCAGCATCCTGCTCGCCCGCCTTTGCTTCCGCGGCATATATTTCCCCATGATGGGCCGCATGGCCTGGCTGAAAATGATCGCGCAGAATCGCCGAGTAATCCTCAAGCTAGTGTGGAAAGCATGCTTTCGGCACGAACTCAAGCGGGAGTTTGCTGAAAGCCAACGTTCCGCTCAAGGTCTGGAAACGGCGGAGATGCGGGGCGGAGCCGGCGCTTCGTAGCCTGCAACGCTCTCATTTCAGTGTCACCGGTTTCCTCTGCGCTCCGACCCCGACTACGCCCCGCTCGCGACGGAACGCCCGGGCCTTCTTTTTCCCCCAAATGAAAAAGCATATTTGCCCTTCGAACAAGCAGAGCGCGGCACACGCGGCGCTTCATTCTCCGACTGTTTGAAAGCGCATCGCCCCGCGAAGGGACGATTGCGGGTGTTAACGAACCAGTACGACTTCCGCAGCACTGCCGCCGGTAACCTGCGTCAGATAACGCCTGGAGGAGAATTTTGCCTAAATCGCTAAAGAGATCCTCGGCATTGCCGCTTACTAAAGTAGTGGGAGGAATAGGAAACCAGACATGAACTTTAGTAAGCCAAAGTACCCAAAGCGTAACACCTTCAAGAACGACCGGCTAGGGACGCGATCAAGGAGGAACAGCGATGTCAGTCACAGCAGTTAGCGGAATTTATTCTCTGGGACAAGGCCAGTCTGATCAGCAAGGCGGCACGCCACAGACCATGAATGCTCTGCGTAACGCTTTGTCCTCTGGAAACCTCGCAGCGGCACAGAACGCGATGACGCAGCTTCAGGCGCAGCAGAATCAGCTGCCCACCAGCGGAATCAGAGCAGCCGCCTCGGACGATCCGCAATCAACCCTGCGCGCCGATATGCTCGCGCTCCAGAACTCTCTGGATTCCGGCGACGTCACGGCGGCACAGCAGTCGCTGGTCAAGCTCATCCAGGACAATCAACAAATTGCCAGCGCACAGCAGGCCCTGCAGGCCCAACCGGGCCATCAGCCAGTGACTGCACTGCCGAGCCCGAGCGAAGAACCGAATAGCGATGATGGATCCGCAGGTGGGGCGACGACGAAGGAAACCGGGAACTTAATCGATGTGATGGCGTGACGGCCCGAGATAGAGCCGGGCTATCGCCGGTCGCCGTTTGCCAGTCATCGTTCGAACGCAGCAATTTGCTGTACTCTTCCTACACCTGGTGCGCCAGCACCTTGTCGACCGGGGCCGACGCCGCGCCCCGCATCTGCTTGACACGCTCGTAAATTTTTCCGTACTCGCGCGCCGAGGCCGCCCAGGAGAAGTCTTTGTTCATGCCGTTGCGCATCAGCGCCTGCCATGAAGTCTGATCGCGAAACGCCTGCAGCGCCTGCTTGATGGTCAGCAGCAAAGCTTCGCCAGTGTATTCCGTGAACTTGAAGCCTGTGCCTTTGCCGGAGCGTGCATCCCACGGCTCGATCGTGTCGTCGAGGCCGCCAGTTGCCCGGACGATCGGCACAGTGCCGTATTTGAGGCTGTAGATTTGGTTCAGGCCGCAAGGCTCGTACTTCGAGGGCATCAGGAACATATCTGCACCGGCTTCAATTTTGTGCGCGAGGGCATTGTCGTAAGCCACCTTTACGGCGATCTTGTTGGGGAACTGTTTATTGAGGCGCACAAACATATCCTCATACGCCTTATCGCCCGCGCCCAGTGCCACCACGATCATCTCTTCGCGGGCCAGCCGGTCCATGATCTGCGCGATCAGGTCAAATCCTTTTTGCGCAGCGAAGCGCGACACAATGCCGATCACGGGCAGCTTCAGATCGCCGCTGTTCACTCCGAACGTCGCCAGAAGATCCTGCTTGCATTTCGTTTTGCCCGAAAGATCCTGAATGGAGTACTTTGCTGCGGTGAACTTATCGGCTTGAGGGCTCCACTCGTCGTAGTCGACGCCGTTCAAAATGCCAGCGACCGTGGCCGCGCGGTCGCGCAACACGCCTTCCAGTCCAAAGCCGTATTCGGCGGTTTGGATTTCCTGGCTGTATTTCTTGCTCACGGTTGTGACGAAATCTGCATAGGTAAGCGCCCCCTTTAAGAAATTTACCTGCCCGAAAAACTCCATCTTCGACATGGTGAAGAGATCCCATGGCAACATAAGAAGTGGCAAGGTGTCCGAGGGAAACAAGCCTTGATAGCCGATGTTGTGGATGGTGAAAACTGTGCCTACTTCGCGAAAAGCCGGGTCGTCGGCATAAAGAGTTCGCAATAGAACCGGCACCAGCGCCGATTGCCAATCGTGACAGTGGAAAATGTGCGGAACTCCTAGAATTTTGGAGGCTTCAAGAACGGTGCGGCAGAACAGAGCGAAGCGCTCGGCGTTGTCGGGGTAGTCGCCCGCGGGCGTGCCGTACAACGCATCGCGTTCGAAGAACTCCGGATATTCGACGAAATAAAATCTCACGCCGGACTGGGTGCCCGCCGTGACCACCGCGGAAAAACGATACTTGTCATCGAAAGGCACGGTGATGCTGCGCACGACCGTAGCGGGATCGGTCAATTTGGTCTGTTTGTAACGCGGAAGATATACGCTGACCTGATGCCCCAGCGCAGCCAGAGCCCGCGGCAAAGCGCCAACTACATCCGCCAACCCTCCGGTTTTCGAAAATGGAACGCCTTCCGAAGCTACGAACGCGATGTGCATGAATCCCTCCTGGCAAGAAACCGTTTTTCGCGGGCGCACGTTATGATGATGGATGATGAATATGTGTTGCGGGACCCACCTCCCGCGGATCGGATGTATGCGGGCCGACTTGCCAGTCTAAGCCCAAGGAAAAGAGGGGTCAACGTGCCGAAGGTCGTCTCCACACGCCGTCCAAAACTCAAGCCCAAGTTGGGACAGCATTTCCTCGCCAGCGACAGCTACGCCTTGCAAATCGTCGATGCTCTAGGCGAAATATCGCAAAACACGGTGCTCGAAATCGGCCCCGGACGCGGCATCCTCACGGCCCTGCTGGCGAAACAGGCGCGACGACTCATTGCCGTGGAGCTCGACCGCGTGCTGGCCGCGCAACTTCGCTTGCGTTTCGGAATGTTTCCCAATGTTGAAGTGATCGAGGGGGATATTCTTGCCATCGATTTTGATTCGCTCTTCGGCCCAAAGCCAGGGCTGGGCCGCCCCGGTATCGAATTCAAACCGACTCCCGCGAAAGTGATCGGCAATCTGCCTTACTACATTACTTCCGACATTCTTTTGCGCCTGTTTGACTATTCGAAATATTTCCAGACGCTTTTGATCCTAGTGCAGCGCGAGGTCGCCGATCGCATGGCGGCCCAGCCCGGCAGCCGCGACTACGGATTGCTTTCCGCAACTGCGCAAATGTTCGCTCGCGTGGAGAAGCTCATCACGCTTCCGCCCGGCGTGTTTGCCCCTCCGCCCAAAGTTCATTCTTCGCTGTTAAGACTTACGATCGCTCCGCGACAGCATGAGCTGGGACTGGATGGAAACGGCAAACTGCAGGACGGCTTCATCGACTTTCTCAAGCTTTCGTTCGGCCAAAAACGCAAAACCTTATGGAACAATCTGAAGCTTGCGTATCCGGAACCGAATCTGCGGGCCGCTCTTTCACAGGCTCGCGTTAAGCCGGCAGCCCGCGCCGAAACTCTGAGCCTGGAAGAGAGCGCTGCGCTGTTTCGTGCCTTGCGGCAGAGCCAACAAGGCTCGTAGCATTGTCATAGACGGCGGATTTTTGCCGGGATTGAAGGAATCTATGACTGCGACTACCGTACGCCATCCCGCAGTTGCCGGACGATTCTATCCTCGCAATCCCGACGTTCTGCGTAGGGATCTTGATATCTACTTATCTCAAGCTTCATCGGGTAAACCGGTTTGCGCTTTGGGTTGCATTGTTCCCCACGCGGGCTACATGTATTCCGGTCATGTGGCGGGCGCGGTGTTCGGTGAATTGCAGATTCCAGAACTATGTATTGTGATGTGTCCTAACCACACCGGCATGGGCCGCGCGCTTGCCGTAATGAGCGAAGGCGCGTGGGAGACTCCGTTGGGCGACGTTCCCATTGATGAGGCGTTCGCCGCGGATCTCAAGTCGCGTTGCCCGTTGTTGCAGGAAGATTCTGCGGCTCACCGCTCTGAACATGCCGCCGAAGTCGAATTACCGTTTCTGCAGGTCCGGCAAGGAAAGCTGAAAATTGTTCCCATTGCGCTTGGAACTAGAGACCTTGAAGTCCTGGAGCAACTGGGTGATGCGTTGGCCGATGCCATCGCTGCCCATTCGGAACCTGTTCTGATCATTGCCTCGAGCGACATGAATCACTACGAATCTGACGCTATTACGCGCGTGAAAGATCAGAGTGCGATCGACCCGATCCTTCGTCTCGACGCGCGAGCTTTGTACGAAGTAGTCACGCGGCAGAATGTGAGCATGTGCGGTTTTGGTCCGGCGGTGGCTATGCTGACAGCGGCAAAAAAGCTCGGCGCCACTTCCGCCCAACTGGTGAAGTACGCGACCTCGGGCGACGTTTCCGGCGACCGCGATCTGGTGGTTGGATACGCCGGCATTGCCATCTTCTGATCGAGTTCAGGAATTATTTCTCACGGTTGCCGTCGATGCATTAGATTGCTTTCGTGACCAATTTCGAACACCTCCTCGCACTGATTCTTTTCGTCGGCTTTCCCGTCTGGGACGTGTACGAAACTCGCCGCCTTAAAGCCAGTTCCAATCCCCGTAGGAAAATCGTGACCTATCAGAGAATTCTGGCAATCGAATGGGCGGCCTCGCTCCTGGCCTGGATGGCTTTGCGAACGCGGCTGTTTTTCATTTGGCCTTCCGCCCAAAGAGATTCAATGCAGAGGATTGGAACATCTTTTGTGATCGGCGTTGTGGCGGCGATGACCTTCGGCTTCGCGCTACAAATCGTTCTCACTCGCCGCAGTTCCAAGACCCAAGAGAAGGTTTTAAAAGCGTTCCAACGCCTGGCCTTCATCCTGCCGGTTACGCGCCAAGAGCGGACATGGTTCCTCATGGTATCGATCACCGCGGGGATTTGTGAGGAGATTTTGTATCGCGGATTCTTGATGAGATATTTGGCCGATAACCCGTGGCACCTTCAGTTGTGGATCGCCTTAGCGATCGCGAGTTTCGCATTTGGAATGGCACACGGATACCAGGGACTTTCCGGCATCATCGGGACGGCGATTATCGGAGGAGTGCTGGCTTTGGTTTTCGTGGTGAGCGGAAATTTGTGGCTCCCGATTGCGCTTCACGTAGCCACAGACTTAAGAGTTGTCTTCCTACTGAGGCCGGGAGAGTTGGCTTTTGAGACATCCCGTAATCGCTAAGCGGCGGCTGGGAGCGAATCGGGAAAGCGAAGCGTTTGAGATTCGAAAGCGGTCTCGACTGGTATTCCGTCGGGAGTCTGATCCGCCTTGGTTAAACCGTTAAGCGCTTCGAGCCTTTCTCTCAATTCCTGCACCCGAGATTGTCTCTCCAGACATTCAATGAGCTGATTGTCGGTGAGTCCGGATGGCGTGTTCAAAGTGTCCATCTGTTGCTGGAGCAGGTTCCACATCTCGTGCCGTACGGCCACAATGTCCTCATTTGCTGCAGGCATTGCGATTCTCCTATCGAACGTTCTACTGCCCGTCGTTGATAAGATTGACGGCCAATAGAAGAAATCCGTATCAGGGGGATTCTGTAGGCACCGGTCTTAGATACCGCACGGTTTCCCTACCGCATCGGCAAAAAATTAAGGCGGCCGCAAGGGCCGCCTTCTTAACACTGGCGAAACATTCTCAATGATGACCGGCAGTGCCGCCGGAGTGACTGGCTCCTGACGCAGCGCTTGAGTGGGCCACTCCGCCGGAGAGCGCCTCGGCACGGCCACCGCCTTCAAAGCCATAACCGCCAAACCGCGGGGAACTCGCTGCGAACTGCGGAGCGGGATGAAGTTCTACAGATCCGCCCTTGGCGACCTGCGAGTTCAAGTGATGGAGATTCTCCAGCGAGCCACGGGCGATTCCTATCCCGGCTGAACCGTTGGTTAGCATTGTGCGAGCGACCGGCGATTGCGAAAGAATCGGCCCGCCTTTGCCTACAATAATCGTGTTGACGTTGCCGTCAGGCACGGTGGGAGCGTGAAACGTGGCTGCTGCGCCTACGTAGTGAAGGCCGCCGTGCCAGGTGCTCCATCCGCCCGGTTGCCAGCCCCAGCCGGACCCGGGAACGTTGACCCAGTTGCCATAGTAGTAAGGCATCCAACCCCACGGATAGGCCGAGGCCCACAGGTAACCCTGCCCCGGATACCAGGACCATGCTCCGTCCATGAACGGATTCCAACCCGCCCCGGCAAAGTACGGCTGCCACAACAGTCCGTAGCCGGGATAGTTGTTGAAGCTGCCGTAATAGCTCAGATCGCTGTATCCGTAACCGTAGGGCGTGTTGTTATTTTTTGCGTACTGGTCGTGATAGGAGACGGCCTGCTGGTCCCACTCGTCATAGGAATCCGGCTCAAAATTCTTGGCTGCTAAGGGATGATCATCGGCGTCGAAGGCGACCATCTTCTTCTTATCGACCTTCACTGTCCCCGACGGAGCCACCACTTCCAACTCGTTCTTGAAGCTGGCCACTTCGGCTGTGTCCCGAGAGGCGTTTACGCGAAAATGAGCGGGTAAGGCGAGTTCTATTTTTTCCCGGGCGAAATTCAGCGTGAACCTGTCACCGCCTTTGCCGAGCCAGTTCACGTAGCCTCTGCCGTCGACCAGGTTCACCGCGGATATTCGATTTCCAGCATCATTCAGGCCGAGCGTGGTGAACTCCACGCTGGAATTGGAGGTGATCCTTAGCGTGCTGCCATCTTCAAACTCGATTTCCGCGCGGCCATTGTCCCGGGTGCGAAGCTGCACGCCCTGCGTAATGGGGAGATTCAAGAACGCGTTTTCGAAGCCCAGTCCGGTGTTTTTGTCGATCTGTACTCCGCCTTGGACGTCGCTTAAGCGAACAATGCGGACTTGCGAATCGGCCCAGGCGGGCAGCGCGCAAAGCGCGCAGGTCAAGGCCATAACTGCTATCGAATGGAATCGTATCTTGTGCATGGGATACCCCCGAAGTGCCGACATCGAACTCTGCTGCCAATTAGAACACGATTTCAGGACAACCGTGTCAGGTAATTTTTTGCCTAGACCTCAGCGTCCTGCAACCGCACTACCGCCAATCTCAATCAACTCTTTTGCCCGGGCCCTGACTTGGTTAATCACAGAGTTGTCCTCGACAATTTCCTGCAATAGCGGCGTCAGGCTTTGAATCTCGGTCAGTTCGTCGCTCTTGGCCTGCGCCTCCATGCGCTTCAACACATCATCGAGCGCCAGTTTCTGATAACGGTGGTCGTAGGTGAGGCGCCGGCCATAATCCAGCGTGCCTGCCATCTTTTGAAAGAGCATGGTCACCTGCCGCACAGGCTCTATATTGGAGTAGTTGTAACGTGCCGTAAGCGAGCGCTCGCCGTCCTGATAGCTGAGAATTTTGTCCCCGGTAAACGCTAATTTGCGATTGCCGGAATCGACCTTCCCTTCGAAATATTTAGCCTGGCGGGCCCATTCGAAGATACGATTGCGATTTGTGGGCGTCATGGCAAATTCCACCCGGTAGTTCTCCGGATCGGAATTATCTTCGGACTTCACCGTCGACTCATAAACCGTGTGACCGTTGGAATCCACCGCAATGGAGTAGCGGGAAGGATCGGACGCGGGAAAATCAAAGGTGAAGGTTATAACCGGCACCGCGGAAGCGCCCGCAACTGGCGCAGTTTGCGCAGTGAGATAGCCAGCCAATAGCACGACTGGCAAAGCCATTCTCAACGTTCGAAGCCAGGAAGCGCGAATCATCAGAGGGATACAGCCCGCTGCCGGGCTAGGGTGCCGGCTGTGTGCAAGTGACAGATCGCGATCGCCAGCGCATCGGACGCATCCAGCGGCTCCGGAGGCTGAGAGAGATTCAACAATTGCGTGACCATGTGTTGGACCTGTTGCTTTTCCGCCCGGCCGTAACCCACTACGGACGATTTGATGGTCAGCGGCGAATACTCAGCCACCTCCAGTCCAGCGGAGGCCGCGGCCAGCATCGCGACTCCCCGTACCTGCCCCAGCTTCAGCGCAGATTTCACGTTCAGCGCGTAGAAGATTTCTTCAATCGCCACCTCATCCGGACGGTGTTCGAGAATCAGCTCACCCAGAGACTGGTAAATACGAGCAAGCCGGCGCGCCAGCGGATCTCGCGGGGAAAGCTTGATCGCTCCACACGTGAGGCACACCAGTGTGCCACGAAGATTCATCTCGACTATTCCGTAGCCGGTGTACTCTCCGCCGCAGTCGATACCAAGAACGCGCATGTGAGTGCAGTTTATCGCGGAATGGCTTCGCCTTCCTAGAATCCGCACCGCCTGGGTAAACCCCTGGCGAGTACCAAGGCGGAGGCTCCCACGCCGCGCAGCAGCATTCATGGTTCGGTGGACATGTTCCTTGGTGTATTCACGACCGCCCAATTTTCTCACTCTGCTTCCAGGTTTCTGCATAATAGGACAATGGGGCGTATTCTCATCGAAGAACGCTGGCTTCCGAAGTCAGTGCTTTGTTTGCGGGATTACAACGCAAACAAGTTTATCCACGACCTGATCGCGGGTATCACCGTGGGATTGGTCGCGTTACCTCTGGCAATGGCGTTTTCAATTGCCTCGGGGCTCACACCGCAGGCTGGAATCTACTGCGCCATCGTCACTGGTTTTCTGATTTCTGCTCTCGGCGGATCGAAAACCCAAATCGGCGGTCCGACCGGCGCGTTTGTCGTCGTGGTTGCGGGAATCGTCGCGGTGCACGGCACCGACGGCCTGTTCATGTGCACCGTGATGGCCGGAGTGCTGCTGGTCGTCATGGGCGTTGCCGGCTTGGGCACAGCCGTGAAGTTCATTCCGCGTCCGGTCGTCATCGGATTCACCAACGGAATTGCCATCCTGATCGCGAGCACGCAGGTGAAGGATTTCTTCGGTCTGCAACTGGCGAAAGTGCCGGGAGTTTTCTGGCATCGCGTCCAGGCGCTGGCGGGAAGTTTCCACACGATCTCTTATACGGCGACGGCTTTGGCCGCTGGGACTGTGGGCGTGATTCTGTTATGCCGTACTGTTTCGAACCGCATTCCTGGGGCAATCGTGGCGTTCGTTCTCGGCACGATCGCCGTGGTCGTGTTCAAACTGCCAGTGGAAACTATCGGCTCACGGTTTGGCGGAATTCCCGCGGGTCTGCCGCACTTTATAATTCCCCGGTTTCGCGCCGATCTGATTCACGGATTGCTTGGTCCCGCTCTTACGGTCGCGATGCTCGGAGCCATCGAATCGCTCATGTCAGCCGTCGTCTCCGACCGCATGAGCAACGATCATCACAATCCCAACGTCGAACTTATTGGCCAGGGGGTGGCTAACGTGATTTCGCCGATGTTTGGCGGACTTCCCGCCACCGGCGCTATTGCGCGCACCGCGACCAATATACGGGCCGGCGCTCAATCGCCGGTTGCGGGCATGATTCACGCTCTCACTTTGCTCTGCATTCTGCTGTTTGCGTCGCGGTTGGTGAGCCATGTGCCGCTAGCGGTGCTGGCAGGAATTCTTATGGTTGTTTCCTACAACATGGGCGAATGGCGCGAGATACCCCAGTTGCTCAAGCTCACCAAAACGGACATCAGCATTTGGCTGGTGACGTTTGCCTTAACGGTTTTCGCCGATCTCACGGTCGCCGTGGAAGCGGGAATGATGCTGGCCGCGCTGCTTTTCATTGGCCGCATTGCATCAACCACCACTGTCACTCAGGTGACCGATGATTACGTCGAAGACGGACGCATCCACATCCTGCAAGACAAAGACATTCCTTATTACGCCACGATCTTCCGCATTCATGGACCATTTCTGTTCGGCGCCACCGACAAAATCGCGATAGTTACCAAGGACCTTCACACCTTGCCGCCCGTCGTTATTCTCCGCCTGCGTAACATGACCGCTCTTGATGCCACCGGACTGTTTGCGATCGAAGAAGTGGCCCGCGAACTGCACGCGACGAATCGCACGTTGATCCTGTGCGGCGCGCGCGAACAGCCTGCCAGCCTGATTAACCAGGCCGAGTTCGAAGAAGTGGTGGGCGCGGAAAATATCTGCGACAACATACAGACGGCGATTCGGCGCGCGGCGGAAGTGCATGATCAGCTGGAGGCAGAGGCGGTAGGGCTGAAAGGCTGAGAGGCTGAGAGGCTGGATTATGGTGCGTGAGTGGGAGGAACGCCTGCTCTACTTAGTGGTTTCCGAAGATGCTGTACAGCAGGATTGCGAAAACTACCGTGGTGAAGGCCACGTACATGTGGTCTTTTTCTTTGGCGAAACCGAAGATGGAAAAGGCTACGCGAGCCACGGGGGTTGCGATCAGCAATAGCAGGCCTAGCTGAATTATCCCCCGCCCTTGCATGGCTACCGCGTCGTTGATGACGCCGTGGATGCTGCGCAAGTCTGCAGGCTCGCCACGGAAGACGGTAAAATCCATAAGCGACTGGCCGTGGCGCCAAAGATAAATCGCGCCGCCGACCGCGACTACAAAGGCCGAGAGGAGCACGCCCGCACGCAGCAGATTTCCAACTACCACCTCGATCCGTTCGTCGTTCCAGGTTGCCACTCAGATTCTCCCCGCGAGTCCGTTGTAGAGCATTTCGATGGCTAAGAGCGCGATCACGAGGCTAAATCCGAGCCTGAGCCATTTGGTGTGCACTTTGACGAGAATTTTGGCTCCGAGTGAAGAGCCAGCCAATACTCCCAGCATGACGGGCATGGCGAGTCCGGGATCGATGTAGCCGCGGCGCAGGTACACCCCTGCACTGGCCGCCGCGGTTACGCCGATCATGAAGTTGCTGGTGGTGGTGGAAACTTTAAAAGGAATTCTCATCGCCTGATCCATGGCAACGACTTTCATGGCGCCGGAGCCAATCCCGAGAAGGCCGGACAACGCGCCTGCGCCGAACATGAGAGACCATCCTGCAGGCACGTGTTGCACATTGTATTTCCGGTGGCCATCGACGTCGGGGAAACTGCCGTTCAGGCGCAGCCTGGTGGCCGTGGGATCTGGCGGCCTTGCCTGCTCAGCTTTCGGTCGAGGTTTGCGTGCAAAATATGCAGAAGACAACAGGACGAGCCCGAACACGATCGCGATCGAGTGGGTGGAAACGCTCGCCGCGAGGAATGCCCCGCAGAGCGCGCCCAGTGTGGTGGCAATTTCAAGAAACATGCCGATGCGTATATTTGAGAAACCTTCTTTCACAAACGCAGCCGCCGCACCGGAAGAGGTTGCAATCACTGAGACCAGAGAAGCTCCAATGGCGTAGCGGATGTCGACCTTGAATAGAAGAGTGAGCAGCGGTACCAGCACGACCCCGCCGCCCAAACCTGTCAACGCCCCGATGAGGCCGGCAATAAGCGAACATAAGCATACGAGCAGGCTAAATTCGAGAATGGTCATGATTCCACGAGCAGTGACGACGAAAAACAACCGCAACCCGGAGAGCGGTACGATCATCATCCACTATAGGGTTAGGGTAGATGTTCGACAACTGGCGTCAGCGAAGCAAACACGGCTTCATCTCAGGGCAAGTCTTGGGCCGGTTGGGATCTTTGGCCTTTGAATGGTCGAGGTTGGCACTGCGGACCGAGAACGATACACCGTGCATCGAGATTGTGCACCTATTCTCGACTGCGGGCATCAAAAAATACAGGTGGAGTACCAGTTCGAGGGAAATTCTCTGGAAGGCAGAAATGCGCATTGTGGAGGGTAAAGAATGATTAACACTTCAAAAGCCAAGGTGCTAGGTATCATTTTGTGCGCCGTTGCAATGTGCATCTGTCCGGGGACTCTGCGTGCTCTGCCGCTTGTGCAAGACGCTCCCCCGCAAACCGCGCCTCCAGCGCCTCCCCCCGACAAACCGGCACCTTCTCATCTGACTCCGGAGCAACTGCAACAGTTGGTTGCGCCGATCGCGCTGTATCCGGACGCGCTGGTGGCGCAGATTCTGGCGGCATCGGCTTATCCCACGCAGATTGTGGAGGCCGAGCGCTTTCTCCAACAGAGTCCCGACCTCAAGGGAAAAGATCTGGGAAACGCGGTCGACCAGCAGGATTGGGATCCGAGCGTGAAAGCGCTCACGCAATTCCCAACTGTGCTCGCGAACATGGATAAAGATCTTTCGTGGACCTCCGAACTCGGCGATGCCAACTATAACCAGCAGGCCGATGTGATGAGCGCGATCCAGTACATGCGGAAAAAGGCAAAAGACGCCGGACACCTTGACAGCACTCCGCAACAAACCGTTACCACCGAAGGCGACGACATCGATATTGCTCCTGCGAATCCTCAGGTGGTTTACGTGCCGGAGTACGATCCCGACTTGATTTACGGCTATCCCGTGGGAGTTTGGCCGGGATTTTATCCGTGGTGGGGAGTGGGTGGGCCTTACATTTCCTGGGGAGTCGGATTCGGAATTGGCCCATTCTTTGGCTTCGGCTGGGGCTGGCCAGCGTGGGGCTTCCATTGGGGATTCGGCGGCGGATTATGGTATGGCGGCCATCCGTATGCGTGGCACAGTCACTCTTTTTATGACCGGAACGCGTATTTCCACGGCGGCGGCTTTCATGGAGAAGCGCCGTTCGGCCACGGTGATCGTGGCTTCCGCGGCTATGGGGGTGGAGGGCGGTCATTTGCACCGGAGGCGCATGGAGGTGAACACATGGGGGCCTTCGGTGGTGCCGCCCGTGGAGGGGATACACGAGGATTTGAGTCGCGAGGAAGATCGAGCTTTGGTGGTGGAGGTTTCCATGGCGGTGGAGGTGGGGGATTTCACGGGGGCGGCGGTGGTGGCCGTCGGTAGCGGGCTGCTGGCGGGTGATTCGGTGAATCGGGTAATGACCTCAAACGCTGAAGGAGATTTGGAGCATGTTTGACAATCGACGCAGTATCGAAAAACTCCGCCTGAATATTGCCGGCAGGTTTGCGGCCACCGCGACGCTCGTCGCCGCATTTGCCCTAGCTTCGGCTGCTCAACAGTCCGGCCAGCAAACATTTTCATCGGCTGCGGAAGCGAGTAAAGCTTTGGTGTCGGCCCTGCAAGGCGACGACGAAGCGTCATTGTTGAAGATTCTCGGCCCTGCCGCGAAGGACATCATTTCCTCGGGCGATGCCGCGGAAGACAAGGAACACCGTGAACAGTTCGTCCAAAAATATCAGCGAATGCATCGCCTTGTGAACGAACCTGATGGCACTACCACGCTTTACATCGGTGCGGAAAACTGGCCGACTCCGATTCCTCTTGAACAGAAAAACGGAGCTTGGTATTTCGACACGGGCGCTGGAAAGCAGCAGATTCTCTATCGGAGAATCGGGCGCAACGAGTTGTCCGCCATTCAAGTGTGCAGGGAATTGGTTGACGCCGAGAAGGAGTATTATGGGCAGCCGCACGACGGCGACTCCGGCCAGCAATACGCGCAGAAATTTACCAGCGATGCCGGCAAGCACAACGGGCTTTATTGGCAGGCGAGCGCGAATGGAGGGGACAGTCCAATTGGCCCTCTCGTGGCGTCAGCCGCGGTTGATCGTTCTGCTGGGGATCACGAGCCGCAGCCGTTTATGGGCTACTATTTTCGAATTCTCACCGCAGAGAAAGGGGCCGGGGGCGTGCATAACTTTGTAGTGGACGGCAAAATGACTGGCGGATTTGCTTTTCTAGCTTATCCCGCTGAATATCGCGTGTCCGGAGTTATGAGCTTCGTCGTCGATCAGGACGGCATTGTTTACGAAAAAGATCTCGGCCCGCACACTTCTGAAAGCGCTAAGAAGCTCACGCGATATGACCGCAATGCCTCGTGGCGCAAAGCGGATTGACTGCCGCGCTTTAGGCTTTACGAAGCAATGCGATGAAGTGGAGCTTCGCTCCGAAGACCCAGTCGGCAGGAGCCGGATAGAGACCGAGCTGCCTCACTTCGCTTTCAGGTTCCAACCCAACTACCCGCCACGCATCGAGCCATTGTTGTTCGCGCCAGTAGTTGTACGGCAGGGCGACGCCGAATCTGGCATTCCCTACCCAATCCATAAAGCGCAATCGCTCCGCGGCCATGAAACCAGCGCGGTAATGATCTTTGATGAGGACATTGCGCGCCGCTACCCGCCGCGCCTCGCGTAATAAGACGATGGGATCGACGGTGTGATGCAATACATCCGAGAAAAGCACAACGTCAAAGCATCCGTCGTCAAAGGGAAAATGGGTGCCGTCGAAGATGTCAACGGAAATGTGAGTTTGGTTTCGAGGAAGCACATCGATGCCGCGCACGGTGATATCCGGCCGCTGCTGCCGTAACAAGGCGGAGATCAGACCGTCTCCGCAACCCACATCCAGCACACGCACTTCAGAAGGCAGCATCTTCGCAAACCAACCAGCTAGAACCTTGACTCTGCGGCTAAATATCAGCCGTTCATGGAGGGCTCCTACTGCGGAATTGCCGAGGGCGTTGGATTTTGTTTCGGGCACGAAGGTTTCGAATCCTAACTACGAGTTTCAATTGCAGTCCGAGTTTGATGGTACCAGAGCGAGTCGTTAGCATCGCACTGCGACGCTACACGGCATCCTCTGAAATCGTTGAAAAAAGCAGCGCCAAGGCAGTCTGGCTGCGCTCGGCGCTGGGGATGAATCTTTGGTCGCTGCGACTATTACTGCATGCTTTGTGATCCCATGTTGCCGGACATCTTTGTATTGGGCGCGATGGATTGCGCTTGCTGCAGATGATCCTGCAACGTCGGCAGTGTCTTTGAGGCAAACTGCTTCACCTGAGGATCGCTGCCGCTCGCGCTCTCCTTCTGAAAATCGGCGACGTCTTTTTTATGGTCCTTCACCATGCTTTCCATATATGCGCGATCGAAGTTCTCGCCGCTCAACTTGGAGAGCCTCACCTTCAGCGCTTTATCTTTCGCATTCAGGGTATCGGGTAAGGTAACTCCTTCGCTGCTGGCAATCTGCTTCAATTCATCGTTGGCCTTGCTGTGATCGTCCACCATGCGCTGGCCGAATCTCTTCACGTCGTCACTGGACGCCTTCTCCGTGGCTAACTTGCCCAATTCGACTTCAGCCATTCCGCCCTGCGCTGCATCACGCATGAATTTCTTGTCGGCGGACATGGTTGTGCCTGCGTTCTGCTTGTCCTGGTTCGTTCCTGATTGGTTCGTCGCGCCCGACTGGATCATGGAGCCGGCTGAGCCGGACGATTGGGCCACAGAAATAACGGGAACCAAGGCGACTGCCGACCCGAGTAGCAAACGCCCGATAAGAATCGCTGGATGCTTCATTTTTGAACCTCCTCTTCTATCGTTACAGGGCATATCGACGCAGACAATCGACCGAAACCCGTAGGCAAGTGCCAAACCTACCCTACTGATTGCCCCAGAGGAACGAACAAGGATGGTGTAGACAAGCGATGCGTGATGTCTTTAGCTTACTTGGCAACTTTGCGGTGCGCGATCCGCCAATCGTCCACCGCGCGTTCGCCTTCCGCAATTTCGTCGGGGTTCATCAAGTTGCGCAGATCACTTAGCACAGGCGCGCTTTCTGGCATGGAAGATTGCGCGAGCATCAGCCATTTGTATGCGGACACCCGTTCGGATCGGGATTCTTTCTTATTTTTGAGGAGCCGTCCGAGCCGGAATTGTGCTTTAGCCATTCCCTGCTCGGCGGCCAACTGATAATAGTGCTGCGCCATGGCCGGATCCGCCGCATCTCCCTTGCCTTCTTCCCACATCGTTGCCAATTGGTATTGCGCGCCGGCTTGCCCCTGATCTGCCGCGGCGGTGAACAAGCGACGCGCCTCTTGCAGGTCCATCGGCACGCCCTGGCCCAGTTCGTACCGCACTCCCAATCCGAACTGGCCATCTCGTTGCCCCTGGTCAGCGGCCTTGCGATACCACGTCACCGCCTGCTCATAGTCGGGCTTGCCTTGCGCGCCGGTGGCAAAAATACTGCCCAGAATCGCCTGTGCTCGGTCGCTGCCGAGATTGGCGGCTTTCTCGTAGTAGTGGATGGCCTGCTCAAGGTCTGCACTCGCTCCGTCGGGCGGGTGCATATAGAAGCTCGCAAGATCCAACATCGCTGGAAGAACGTTCTGATCGGCAGCTGCGGCGAGCCAGAGCACGCACTCCTTATAGTCTTTCTCTACGCCCTTGCCCTCGCCATAAATCAGCGCCAGATTGTATTGCGCGGTTGCGTCGCCGCCCTCCGCCGCGCGACGAAACCAAATCATGGCTTGCGCGGGATCCTTCGCGACACCAATTCCGCCGGCGTACATCAGGGCGATGTTGGTCGCGGCATCGAGCGATCCCTGTTGCACGGCCTTCTTATACCAATCCAGAGCTTCCGCAGAGTTGGGCTGAGACATGCCAATTCCGGTCTGGTAAAAGATACCGAGCGACTCTTGCGCCGCCATAAAATTTTGATCTGCAGCCTTGTGCAGCCAACGGAGCGCTTCACCGTCGTCCCTTTTCAGCAGGACAGCATCGTGATACGCGAGCCCGAGCATAGTTTGCGCCTCCGGATCGCCGGCCGCCGCCTGTTGCTCCAAAGACTGGAGATCCTCTAGTCTCAGTGCTCGGGCCTTGGCTTGCAGTGCGTATGCGCTGGTTCGCGAGTTCGCAGGACGCGGTCCATCCTTAGGAAGTGGCTGATTCTGTGGAGCAGCGTTCACCCCCGCGTGTTCCTTCGCTGCGGAAGCCGGATGAGTGGAATTGGTCGGAATGGAACCCGTTTGAGCGAATGGAATATCGATTACGGTTTGGTTTCCTTCAGTCTTTATCTCGAACTCTGCTGGCTGGTTCAGATCAACCACAATGCGCGTGACCGGCGGGCGAACTTGGAATAGAGACAGTCGCGCGGCTTTCACTGACCCGCGGTTGACCTCGATGCGACGACTCGCGCCGGAAAGCTCATAGCCCGGAAAGTCGAAGACGAGGCGATCCGGCGCCGTCAATCGCACTCCTTGCGGGACAAATGGAGCGCTGACGGCGATTGAAATTGCGATGCTGTGAGGTTGCAGCGAAACATCCACACTCTTGATGATTGCCGGCGGCGAACTGCCGCCGGCAATCTGCGCCGGTTGGGCGGAGCTCGTGCGAAAGCAGAAAACAATCAGGAAAAAGGAGCAGTACGTTGAGAAACGGCCCATTACGATTTCCACCAACGTGAAAGGTACAAATACAGAAGTCTGATCATACCGGGCTAACCTGGAGGATGTAGGGCGCAGAGGCAAGCGTTACTGCTTTCGATTCACTTCAATTAAACTGCCGGTCATAGGATCCACCCTCATGATGTGAAGCTGCGTAATGCCGATGTGCCGAGCCTGACTAAAACTCACGGGGGGACCGAAGCCGGTAGGAAAATCGTACAGACCTTCCAGGGACTCGACTAGGTTTTCCCGGCTGAGCTCGCGGCCTGCACGTTTCATACCTTCTGTGAGTATGCTGGCTTCGGAAAGAGCGGTGTACTGCGCGGACACGCGACGCGCGGGCAGCCCGTATATAGACGCTAGTCTTTTGTATTCAGCTGAGGCTTCTGAGTTCGCATCCGAAGGCAAGGAAGAGACAGCGACAAATACCTGTCCCGGAAAGGACCGTAACTCGCTCGCGTCAGTGTAGAACGCGCCGGGAATCAGCAAGACGGGACTCCAGGCCCTGCGTTGGAGGGCGCCGATCAGCGCCACAAGCTGCGGTTCACGGAGGGCCAGAAACAGAACCTTCACCTTCGCGGCAGCCAACTTTTCGGCCAATGCATCGGCGTTGGACGCCTCTTCCGGACCCGGTACTTCCTCCGCATTCGGCCACAAGGACCCTTTCAGTTTGGAGCGCACGGCCTCCCCGGCCACATGGGAGAGTTCGTCGTCTGAAACCACAATTACCAATGACGCGGAAGTCCACGCATACTTCTGGATGGCGAATGCCGCCAAAGACTCCGACTGACCTGGCAGCCCAGGATCCAGATAAAAGATGGGCGAGTTGACGGAGCGTTGGTTGTCGGGAATAAGCGTCCACGCGCCGACCAGAGGCACCCTAAGATCTTCGAGAACTGCGGTGGATGGTTTTTCCTCCCCCGCAAGAAAGCTGGCTACGAGGGCGAAAATGTCTTCGTACTCCAGGAATTGCCGGACAGCGGGAGCGACTTTCTCCGGATCCGCGGGTAATTCACGACACAACAACTCGACGTGGCGACCATACAGGCCGCCACTTTGGTTCAACTCCGTAAAATATGCCGTCAACGCGCTTTGGATCGCAGACGACAGGTCCGGATATTTACTAGGCGGAGGGAGAAGAGCGCCGATTCGGATGGAGTCGTCGCTAAGTCCGGGATCGTGGTCTGCAGAAAGTTTCTTGAGATAGGCAACTAGGTCCGCGGCATCCGAACGAGTCAGAGCGTACCGCGGCATGTTGGCATTCAAGCGGTTACCTTTGGAGTCGAAGCCCATGGTGATGGCCCTGACGAGCAGCGCTTCGTCGTAAGCGGCGCGCTCACGCCCAGCGATGGCGACGGGGCTTGGGTTTGTTAAGCCTTCCCAACGGATATTGGGAGGGAGCACCGTGCCTTCCGGGCGGCCACGGCCGTCCGAGCCGTGGCAACTGCTGCAAGGTACAAGTTTGGCTTCAATCTCTGTGTCCGCGCCGACCGCGGCCATGATCGGCCGGGCGGATACACTCTCACCCTGGCGGTAGATTGAGCGACCGCGAATTTCCGAGGGAGATAGGCCGGCCTCTTCGGCCGCATTGCCCAGACCCGCTGCTAAAAGTAAGGCCACTGCACTGCTTGCCAGCGCAGCCGCCCTGACCGTATCTGCAATCTTCAAACTCGATTCACCTGTTGCAACTAGGAAACGTTGATGGTATCTAACTGGAGTGATGCGGGTGCTGCATAATCCTGTGGTTACAAACCCACTGCGTCTAACAGAAGACTTTACATCAAGAGAGACTACAGATAAATGAGACCTTGGATGACGCTAGCGATGTTTGTTCTCCTGGCTGGATTTTCAGAAAGCCAGGTAAGTAACAGCGTTCAGGGGTCTGCTTCGGCCCCGAGCGCCTCACAACGATATTTCACTGATACTGTGTTGCTTGACCAGGATGGCAAAGAACAACGGTTCTACACGGACCTGGTGAAGGACAAGATAGTAGTCATCAATGCCGTATTCGCCAGCTGCAAAGAGAGTTGCCCCATGATGGAGGCTAACATCGCGCGCATACAACAATGGCTGGGCCCAAGGTTGGGAGTCGATGTGAATCTGATCTCGATTTCCGTGGACCCGGAGACTGACACGCCCTCCGTTCTCAAACAGTATTGTGCGCGCTTTGACGCCAGACCCGGATGGTATTTTCTTACCGGAAAAAAGGAAAATGTCGATCTCGTTCTGCGTAAGCTGGGGCTATACGTCGACAACAAGCAAGATCACCTAAATCTGTTTCTGGTTGGCAACGATCGTACTGGGCTGTGGAAAAAGTCTCTGGGAGTCGGGGATTCCGAAAAGATCATCGGCGTTGTCAAGTCAGTGGTCGACGACACCGGTAAATAGTCTTACTGGGCCACGGCATGCAGGATGATGGGCGTGCTGTCTAGAGATAAACCGAGGTCGGAACTCTGCATATTCAGGTAATAGACTCCGGGTTGCAGTGGAGGAAGCGTTACTTCATATACGCCTTCGTCCAGGGCTCTAGCTGGCTTAGATTCATGCCAGGCGCCGGGCGCACGAAATATGAGTACCTTAACGTCTTGCACGCCGGATTTAATTTTCGCCTGAGAATCTAGTATCCGAAAGTGGAACGTTACCGGAACGTCAGCTTTTACTGTGTCGCCGAGCAAACTCTGCACCGTCAGGGGGGAGGACGCGGATTTTGGTTGGTTAGACTCCGAATCCACCGTGATGTCCCAGCACTCTACTGAAGGAGGTGAGTCCAGCAGCAGAGCCACGGTGTAAAGGCCCGGACGCTCAAAGTGTGTGGTGGTTTGATAGACACCTTTTGCAACTTCCCTCAAACTGCGGTCCAGCGCCAATAGCGCTCGGGGCTCTCTAGGACCGTCGGTAAAAAATCCCATGGGCGCAGCCATTCCCTCCTCGTAGTAATAAACCGAGTGATCACGCGGGTTGGCCACAAACACCGCATTTTCGCCGGGAGCTTGCACAATGCTGTCCGCCGGACTGGCTACAGATCCTTGATCGAGGGCGTGTTGGCCTGCCGGAAATTCGGCTTCGGGAAGCTCTTTGAGTTCACCGCCGAGCGAGTCCAGCGGAATCATGATCACGGTTTGACTGCCGCGTTGGCGGACATATGCCAGCGTTCCAGAAAATGTTACTTGATCGGGTTGTCCTTCTGCGCCACCCGTCTGGACGATGCGGTTCGAGGATGAATCGAGAACATAGATTCGCTTTCGCGACGTATTGAGAACGATCCCGAATCGGCCATCTCGCGCGAACCGGATCGTGCTCAAGCCGGGTTCGAGATGAATGACGGTTACAATCACGCCGCGCGTGCCATCAAGGACTGTGATCGTCCCCTGTTCGGTGTCGGCAACATAGGCAAATCCACTCTTATCCGAAAAGGCGATTTGGTCGGGCCGGCCGACGCCCATGTCGAGCATCTTCGTCATCTTCGTGGTGTCTATCACTGAAATAGTTCCGGCTGCGCCGTTGGTAACGAATGCCTGTCGGCTATCTGTGCTGAAAGTAATTTCGTGAGGACCAGCGCCCGTCTGGATCCTGCCAACGGTTTGAAAGCTAGAAATATCAATGGCGGCTGCACCCGAACTAGCCCCATCGTCATATGCAGCCCAGATATAGCGACCATCCGGCTTCAATGAAATACGCCGAATTCCCGACCATGAATTAATGATCCGAATTACCTGCCAGCTTGTAGTGTCAATGACGGCGATTTGCCCGGTGGCGGGCATACTCACGAAAAGCAGTTTCTGATCGTTGCCGAACACCCAATCTGCTGCAGAACTTGGTAGCCGCACAGTCGCAATTGCCCGGGAAGATCCTAGCCATGATTGAGGATCGACCACGCTAAGGGTCGCGTCGTCATTCATGACAATTACGTAATAGCTGTTGAGGTCAATCTCCGGACGAGAGAGGAAACTTGCGTTGAGCAACTTCCGTACGCGTTCTTTACATGAAACGGAAGCGGGCGGATCCTTTTCGCCGTGCAGATCCAGCCATGCGGCGGGATGAATCCCCTCTAGCGGAGTGCCTGACACTTTGTCGCGAATGCTGAAACGGACGATGACATTTTCTCCCGGTCGAAAATGGGAGGAGGGTGGTGATGTGGAGTCCGCAGGATTCATGGAAAAATCAACTGCCACCATATCCCGGGCCGGGGATGGCGAAGGAGCAGCCAGTTGTGCCCCGCTTACGCCGGTTGCCAGGATCAGAAACAGGCCGATTAGTCCGCTTTTCCTGCGCACACGCGAGAACGGAGACATGCCTGATCGGACGCGTTGTAGGAACGAAAAAGGCGCGATCGAAATCTGATTTGAGGAGATATCGGACATGTCACCCGACGCCGGACTACTGACCATTTCGTGCCGATCGCTGGGCAGCATCGACGGTTAAGAAATCGGCAATTCTTTCGGCTGGGCCGAGGCCATCGACGCGTACCCAATTCCCACCTCCACGGCCAATCAGCGTGAGGCCCGTATGGGCCGTCTTCTCTGGGCTATATTCGCCCAGGGAGCGCAATAGCTGTTCTATATTGCCCTTGTCTCCAGTTACCAATTTCCATTGGTGCGTGACTCCGTAGCGCGCAGCAAAACGGCGCAGTTGCTCCGGCCGGTCATTTACTGGATCTACGCTGATGGAGATGAGACGCACTCCGGATACATGGCGGTCACTAAGAAGCTTGTCGACCTTGGCAAATTTGGCCCCGAGCACAGTACAGATAGTCTGGCAATTGGTAAATATGAAGTTGATCGCTACAACTCGATCCTTAATCAACTCGCCGTAAAAGTGGACCGTATTGCCATCTTGGTCGATCACTTCGACGTCCTGCGAGTTCGCGCTAAAAAGCGAAAGGGCTGGAAGCAGAACACAAACTGTCGTTAGCACAGTTATGACTCTGTTCGACCTGGTTTGGCGCATGCGGAATTATAAGACCACATTTTGACCTGTAGACAGATATATATTTCGTCCCGTCTCTGGCCCGATTCGAGGTCTTGTCATTTTATTTTTGCGTGATAGGATGATTGCCCGGCAAAAGTCAGGCGGCTGCGAGGCTATATAGCAGCCGGTTATCTGGCAGGCTCAACGGTGGCAAGACACGAATAGGTTGGAGGATTGATTGGGCAAGCGGCTCACAGCTTCCGAATTGGATTCCTACCGCCGGGAGGGTGTACTTTTCCCACTCTCGGCGCTGGATCAGGATGAGGTCGCGGGTTTTTGTTCCAGCCTTGAGCGGTTGGAGGATCGTCTTGGCGGATCGCCCAGGTCGCATGAACTCAGCCAATGTCATTTGCATTTCGGCTGGGCATACCGCCTGGTCAGCCATCCCCGTATTCTGGACGCCGTGGAAGACATAATCGGTCCTGACATCGTAGTGCATGCGACCAGCATTTTTCAGAAGCGGCCTTACGACGCCACCTTCGTCTCCTGGCACCAGGACGGATATTACCTAGGGCTTGACCGGCCTGATTTTGTCTCGGCCTGGGTGGCGTTGACGGAAAGCGACTCGGAGAATGGCTGCATGAGGGTGGTCCGGGGATCGCATTTGGGCGGCAATTTCCCACACGCGAATTCGGCTCTGTGTGAGCAAAACCTCCTTACGAGCGGTCTAGAAATTGCGGTGACGGTGCAGGAATCCGAGGCCACGGATGTGACTCTACGGCCGGGGGAGATGTCATTGCATCACGTAAACATTGTCCATGGTTCGAATCCAAACCGATCTGGGAAAAAACGGGCTGGGTTTGCCATCCGCTATGTCGCCCCGCATGTTGCGCAGAACCGGCCACACTATCCTGTTTTGCTAGTCCTTGGAAAGGATCGCTACGGTCACTTTGAGTTGCAAAATGATCCTCCGGGGGACGATTTCGAGCAGTCGGTAGTTGCCATGCGCCAATTTTCCGCAAATCTGGTCGCGCGGCGACAGGCTACGAATTGGAAAGGGTGAAATTCGACTGGCAATGCGTATTTTGCTCTATTCCGATCATCGCTATCCCAGTGACAATGGCCACGGCACGGGCCGGTATTTGCGTGAGGAGCCATCGGGAGCGCCGCAGCACATCCACGACTTGCTGGCCAAAGGACTGGCTCAACTGGGACACCAGGTTTTCTACTTTCTAGGCAATGGCGCTGAGCATCCGCTGCCGCCCGGAGTTTCGCTTGCTGATGGGGCCAAAGAGGATGTCGATATCACGCATAATATCGAAGTCAATGGCTTGCCTTGGGTGCTGACGCAGCACCGTACGCGTGACGTGGCCGTGCCGCCGCACAATTGGATTTACGTATCCAAATCTCTGGCCTCCCTCAGCGCCAGCACGCGGTTTGTCAGCAATGGACTGGACCCAGCGAGCTACATCTATTCGGAAACCAAAGAGGATTACCTGTTGTTCCTGGCCAGCATGCAGGGCAATGCCACACGCCACAAGTATCGGGCCAAGGGCTTGCACGTCGCGCTCGATCTTTGCGCCGAACTGGGAGTGAAATTGCTGGTTGCCGGCACTGCCCGGGATGAAGAGATTTTCCAGATCGTCACTGACATGTGCAGGCAGGCGGACGCGACGTTTTTGGGAGATGTGCGGGGGTGGAAGAAAGCGGAATTGATCGCCGGAGCGCGAGCACTTCTCTTTCCCACACAAATGCATGAGGGTCTTCCTCTGGTCCTGATCGAGGCAATGATGTCGGGTACACCGGTTATCGCCAGCGATTTTGGTCCTTGTCCGGAGATCGTCACACCAGAGGTGGGCTTCGTGTGCCGTAATATGGCCGAATTCGCTTCTGCGGTTCAGAACATCTCTTCTATCCGTCCGGGAGATTGCCGTGCGAAGGCGTTGCGCGAATACCACTACATGGCAATGGCGCGCGGGTACGTTCGGGAATACGAAATCGAGGCGGGCGCGTTCGGAGCGGCTTGCGCGCCGACAGCCCAGCCACAGGAGGCGCGGAATGGGTAGAGTACTTTCCGAGATACAGATTAGCGACTTCGAACGTGAGGGCTGCTTGTGTCCGGTAACAGTGCTGTCCCCCGCCGAGGCGCAGAGATACCGCGAGGCGCTTGAACAGCAAGAGCTTTGCATGGGCGGATATTTGAAGCGCATGGACAACTGTCACCTGTTTTTCCGGTGGGCCTACGAATTGTCGATGCATCCCGGAGTCCTGGATGTCCTGGAGGACGTTCTCGGCCCTGACTTGTTCGTACATTCGACGCGGATTTTTTATAAACATCCTCACGACCCTTCGTATGTCTCCTGGCACCAGGACGGAATTTACTCCAGGCTCAATACCAAGCCCGCTCCTTCGGCGTGGATCGCGCTCTCAGACAGCAATCAGGAGAACGGATGTTTGCGCGTGGTACCCGGTTCACACCGGGTTGGAAAACACCCGCACGTCGAAACTTACGCAGCCGATAATCTGCTCAACCATGGCGAGGAAATTTCGGTACAGGTAGATGAGAGCACCGTGCGTGATCTTGTTTTAAAACCTGGGCAAATGTCGCTTCACCACGTCGACTTGATTCACGGTTCTAACTCCAACCGCTCAGATAGGAAACGCATCGGCTTTGCGGTGTCCTATATCACGCCCGAAGTGCGGCGTTCGCACATGCCGGTGATCCGGGCGCGCGGGACTTCCAATGATCATGAATTCGAACTGGTGCAGGGTCCGCCGGACCTCCCGACAGCAGAGGCCATTCGTGCACACGAGGAATACGTCAGCCGGCGCGGGCTGCATGGCGCGAGGATGGGAGGCTAGGTGGGGCACCCTAGCCGTCACATCGAGCTACCGACGGCATCGACAAGGCCGACACGCGGCTTCCAGTCACAAGACTCGCGGGCCTGGGTTTCCGGATCCTGCTTCAAATAGCGGCGATTGCGGGCCAGCGTGGTCCCGGCAAAAATGTAAGGATCAAGGGAAGACCCGATATCGAGGCAGGTATTCTCAGGACAGAATTCGTAGAGTTCATGCGCCAGAATGCTTCCCAGTGCACCGGAGCAGAACAGAAAAAGCCCGCCACGAACATTCTGCTCCGAAGTGTATCTCTTGATCTCATCCACCAGGGACAAATTCTTGCGCCATGCATCGTATTGATTCCGGAATACTCGCATCGGCTGGAACGGGAGATTTTCCACTACTCCTAAGTCATGGCAGACCAGTATGCTGCTGTACTGACGGTAGAGCGGCACCACCTCTGTGAGGTACGGATGATAGTTTGAGTAGAAATAAATGGTGGCGAAGGTAAGTTGCGCCTCGGGCTGGCCGGAGTTCTCCCTCATCCATTCGAATTGCTCGTCGGTGATATTGCAATGGGGACAGTTGATGCCGACAAAGTAGCGAGGCGACCTGAAGGTAAACGCGTTCCAGAGCCGACGCCGCGGTTCGTCGTTGTCGGGATCGGAAGGGGCATAGCGGTACTCGTGGCCGCCGGATACTCCCCGCTCATGCAGAAGCTGGCCGCGAAGCATTTCCAACTCCGCGTGGCCGAAGCGTGACAGGGCAAACGGGACGCGATCCCGCAGCAGGTCCCGCATCTTCTGCAACTCGCCCAGAAAGGTCTTCTGCTGAACGCGGAGATCGGTATCAATATCGATATCAGTCGCTCCCTGTCCTCTGCGGGTCGGGACAGTGTTGCGGCGGGTCTTTGCTGACTCGCATCACGCCCCACGTACCGAGTTGTTGTGACATAAATGCGTGGTAAAGGTAGTCGCCGGGTTGAGCAAAAGCGCCGCCCGCGCTGTCCAGCACCAGATCGAGCTTGTCATTAGGACTGATCACCTGTGTGCCCAACTGCTGCGAATCGGGATTGTGACCGATGCGCGCACCATCTTCAGTGTAGGGCTCCTGCTCCCAACTGTGGCCATGAATCTCCATCATCTGGTCGGTGTCTGTCCCCGGCTGGACGACGCGGAAGCGAACCTTCTGTCCCGCCTGAGCACAGAAGATTGGAGTTTGCGGGGCATTGTTGACGTTGGTCGGAGCAGACAGGAAGTTCGCGTAGTCAATCAACAGCGAGTTGCTGCCACCGGAAGCGTTGTTAATCGGGTAAGTCACCTGCAAATTGGTGCTGACCCTGCCGCCCACGATGTTGGAGGCAGTCACGTCAAGTGTATAAACGCCGTTCGTGATTTGCCAGCTGCGCGGCGCGACAATAGAAGCGGTCGCGGAGGTCGATAGGGTGCTGAAAGCGGCGTGCAGCGCCGTGCCAGCGGAACCCGTGCCTACTCCGTCGAGAGCCAACAGCAGGCTCACCGTTGCATTGGCGCTTGCGATCAGCGTCGTTGGCGCGGTTGATTTGAAGAGGTTCAAACGTCCGCCCGTAAAAGTGACTGTGTACGTGTTCGACCCATCGGAGATTTGCCAGTTACCATTGACGACCGCGGAGGTAGCCTGCGGCACCAGCGTAAAACCATACTTGGGATTCTGCGCCGGAGTCTGAAACGCTTTCTGCAAAGAGGCATTACCGGCCAGGCAACCAGCCACGCTGCCAACGACGCACTGATCGAGGGAGGTCACGTACGAAGCGATCAGGCTGTTGGCATTTTGCGTGGGCAGAATCATAAATCCGCCCGCTTGCGGGGGAATATATCCATTCGGTTCAGATCGGTAGTTAATTCCGTCGGCCGCAGAGATGGGAACAGTGTTGGGCCCTGCACCAACTGACCCTGCGAGGCCGGGCGTTCCGTTCGGACCGAGCAACCCGCTCTGCAACAACACCACGAATTCGCGGAACGTCTCGCCTCGCGGCGTGCTAACCGTGGCGGAGGCGCGAGTGCCTTTGTCGCTTGTCCAAGTCGCGTCCGGCGGCTCGACGATGAGCGCGCCGATCAGGCCGTCGCCCGCATGGTTGAGGGGATCGGCTGGAATCAGGGGAAGAGCCCCGAACTCGATCGGAGTCGCCTGAACCTTACCATCCGGAGTTTCCGAGATGTTACCTGCATACCAACTCATCTCGATGGAGCTTCCGGGAGTGGCCGTCCCGGGTGACGGAATCGGCGTGGCGCTCGACGCGATATTGTTATAGCCGACGTTGACGCCATCGGCCATGCGGATGTTGTAGGAAACCTCCGGGGCATGCAGGCCAACCGTTAGGGATGGACTGGGAGCGGACGCGGAGAACGCAGCCGCGCTCACAGTTACAGTATCGCCCGCGAGAGCAAGCGTGTAAGTAATTTTGCCGGAAACTACACTCCAGGAACTCGCCGGAGCGACAACCTGAACTGTCGGGCTGGTGAGTTGAATCTGGTTCAGGGAGAATTGCGTCATCAGAAACGGAAGCGCAGAGGACGGACTGTTGTCGAGAGTCTGCACCTGATCATCCGTGATTGTGAATCGGAACAGCGTGTGGGACGCGAAAGTCGCGCTGAGCCCAGCTGCGCCTGGGCTCGCGTTGGCCAGTTGATTGACCAGAGTTACCTGCACGCATTCTCCGGCGTTCGCGCGCAAAATAAGCGGCTCAACGCGTAGTCCCGGCTTCAGGAAGTGGGTCTGCGGATCGAGGTCGTCGGCGTTGACGTAGAGCAATGCGTTGGCATCAACCAGAGACGACACGCCGCGCGAGTTGTAAACCACGCCGTTGGTCAAGCCGACTTGCTGAGCGGTTCTGGCTACTACCGTGTACGGACGCGGCTTTGCATCAGATGGGCAAGTGCCGATCGTCGCATTCTTGGCCCGGCCACCGGGATTGTTAGGAAGCGGTGCCAGATCGGGTTGCTTCTTCACCGTGGCGTCATAAGCGCGGAGAAGACCCCACAGTCCCTGTTGCATGCCCGACACTCCCGAGCTGGGCGCATAGAGATAATCGGCAAACTCCGTGTTCGGCAGCTTCACGGGTGACGGTAATTGGAAGAGCATCTCAAAGTGTTCTGAAAGCCCCATGCCTTGCAAAGATTTGTAGCCGGAGTCGCCGTGTTCGGGTTCGTAGAGCCAATTTAGCCCGTGCAGCATAAATGGATGGGTGGTGACGTGCGCACCCACCAGCGTCCTGATCTGCACCCGGTCATTTTCGTAGGCGCGCAGAAGAGGCATGTATGGATCAGGCCCGGTCATTCCGGCGGTGAGCGGTGAGCCGGGGTACTTGAAGGAACTGGAAGGAGCAATAGCTAAGCAACCGGGCTTGGGAGTGCAGGCTTCCGGCTGATTGTTCAGCGCGGGAATGTTGCGGTTCGACAACGAAGAGAAGGCCCAGGACAAATCAGTCGCGGTTCCGGAACTTGATCCGGGTTGCACCCGCAAAGCAACCGGCTCATTCCGATAGTTCGACGAAAACGTCCCCACACCCGGGCTGGTATCGATCAACAGCGGATACGGCGCACTGGCATTAGCGGGATAGGGATCGGCCGGAGGCGGACTCAGCGCGTTGGAAGGATCGGACCAGCCCGCGGCCATGTCCGGAGTGAACCCCTGAAAGCTGATCAGCGAGGGAGGGTCGGCCGTTTCGACTTTCAGTGAGTATCCCGGAAGCTTGGGATCGGTGATGGACCAGCAGTTCGGTCCAGAGCACGGCGTTGACTTCGCATGATGATCAAGAATCACGCCGCTGGCAGTAATCATGGCTGACAGATCTGCTGGGACGGTGCCACCGTTGAGTGCGGCGATATCCTGCTGGAACTGGGTTTGGTTCGCCACTGCCTGCACGAACAGGGGCGCGCCCGGAGTCGCTGGCTTGCTCTTGCTTTGGGCCGTATAAGCTAACTGCAAGTCCTGAAATTCGAGGGCAAACTCGCGATAGCTCTCATCCTGATTCTTGGTGATGATGTTGGCTTGCCAACTGGTTGGGCCGCCATCCGGCCTCGTGTACATGGGGCTTCCGCTCTGTGAATCCAGCCAGGTTGAGCCGGGCGGTTCCACGAGCAGTCCGGCATATAACCCCACATTCTGGTGCGTGGACGGGCCGAAGTGGTCATGGGTGAATACAGTGCGCAAAGTGCGATCATGGCCAGCATTATTCAGCAGCGGATCGGCCATCCAGAGTTGGATAGTTGTCTGGGCGCCGGTGAAATTCTGGCCCGGCGGCGGGTTGCCGAAAACACTAGGCGCAGGCTTGGCCTTAAGGGTGCGCGTGGGCACGCTCAGAATGCACGGCAGAAGCGGCGAAGGCGAAGCCAGGCAATGTTCAATTTGTGGGTAATCGCCGATATGTCCTTCGTGGAGTCCGCCACCGACCGGGCTCTTGGCGTGGTCGATGGCATCAATTCGGTCGCGCACTTCGTCTGGACTGAAGGTCCCGTCTTCGTAGTTGAACCCGTTGGCTGCGCCATCGGACGCCAGAACATCGAATTTCACCAGGTGAATGTGCTGGCCGATGATATCGGTGGGTGTCCTTACCTGGAAGTCATCTAACTCGTAATAGCCGGGCACCAGATTGGTGTGCCAGTATTCAATGCTGTCTCCGCTATTAGCGCGGAAGAAGAGTGGCTCTGGCGGACGTTCACCACTGAGCGTTGGGGCAACATCATTCCACAACGTAAGAAAGCGCTGTTGCGGATAATGCCACCCGACTTTGTTGAGGACCACATCGTTCTGGATCACAGCCGCCTTGTAGCGGCGTGTATTGGTGACGGCATTTCCGTTGTCGTCTACATCCGGACGCGCATAGGGTCCGCCGTGTGCGGGCGGCAAACCGTTGCTGATGAAATTTCCCGGCTTACCATCTGGCTCTGAGGTGAATACTGCGCGCCTTGCATTGGCAGCCATCGCAGCCCGCTCCACGGCGGTACCATCCTCGGGCAAGGCATAGGCAGTCAATGCGCCCGCGAGATAGTCGCCATTTTTATCGCGCACAATGTTGTCCTTGGTAAAGTCCCAGCGCGTGTGAATCTCGCGTGGAACTTCTCCGCCGATAATCATGTGTCGAGGCAGGCCGCCATCAAGCAGCGTTTTTCTGCCGGACGAGTCGGTGATTGGATCGCCATTCGCATTCTCTTCCCAGGCAAAATCCAGCGGGGGATGCGGCGCACGATGGCCAGCGACGCCGGGAACGAAAAACGGATAGCCGGGATTGCGGTAGGTCGGCGTTGCGGAAGAAGGCATGCTGTCGGCTTCGACGACGACGCGCGTGCCTTTGTCCACGAGCCTTACCCGCGGCGGAACTGGTGCCATGCCGAGCGTTGGCACGGGCACAAGGGCAGGAATCGGCGTGCCAGTTTCGATTTCTGCATCCGGCAAGGCACGGTTCCAGACCATGGGTCCAGACACGACTTTGCCACTTCTGTCCAAAAGCGTTCCTGCCTCGAAGACGTCATGCACGCGCCACAGACTCCACATTCCGGCCGCAAAATGCGGATAAAAGTGGCAGTGGAAGATAGAATCGCCCACCGTCTGATTTCGGTTTCCGCTGCCGCCGTAAACCATTTCCAGCGTATAGGTCGATCCCGGAACGATCATCTGGCTATCCAGATAGGCGCTGTCATCGCTGTTCGGGCTCTGCAGCCATTGATGCGCATGTTGATGATGAACGTGAGGCTGCCCGATGCTGACATTGTTGATGCGAAACTTCACGTGCTCCCGCGTATAGCTGTGATAAACGTTGGAAGGATCGTCCGGGTAATAGGCGATCGTCGCCTTGGGAGGCGCGGGAGGGCGCAGTTCTTCAAGGAGCGGCACTACTACTGAATTCCTGAATACCTCGAGAATTCCGGCTAAAGCCGCGCCCGGAATCGCAGCTTTGTTTTCTCCGGGGACGAGAGGCGAAGTCGAGCTGTCCGGCGAGTGCGTTCCTTGCAGCACCATTTTGTTTTGTCCGGAGGCCGCGGGCAAGTAAGCTTGTTTTTCTCCAGAAGCCGACTGCGACTGAGCGGTTTTCGATTGCTGCTGGCTCGCGCCAGCAGGATTGTCCACCAGCATCGCCGGATCGCCGACCGCCCACGAGGACAAGAAAAATTCTTCGAACTTGCACTCAACGCAACTCGCCTCGGGTCCCACGCCGAGCCGGTTGGCGAGAACTTCCGGCCCGATTGCGGCCATGCCATAGTTAATTCCAAAACCATCGCCTCCGGCAGCCAACACATCTTGCAGCGGTCCCTCGGTGAATGCCTTAAATGGTTGCACCACCGTGTTGCTGACGTGATAGTGAATGGTAAATTCGCGGAACGGCTCGCGGCGGTCCGGCAAGGCCGGGTTCTGGTTGAAAAGTGGCGAGTCCTGATAGTCGGGGAAACGTCCCGCCTGCGGTCCCGTGATGATTGCGGTCAGATCGCTGTGGACGATTTCCTGTGTAGCCTGCCCGTTTCCTGCGCCCGGCGCAACCGCTTGCAGCATGTTGAGAATTGGTGTTCCAGCTGGTTGCTCATCGCTGGGGGTGAGATAGCTCGCCTGATAATCGATTACCGGATGTCCGTCTGGCGTGTATAACAGGCCGCCGTCACATGCAACCACCGGAGATGACCGCCGAGTCTTTTCCTTTTCCAAGGTATTCAAGGTAGTCAGGTACAAGAGCAAAAAGTGCGAGCGGTCACCCTTGCAACCTTTCAACTCAACAGCGCGCGTTTCGCTTTGTCTCCCGCTCTGACGATCCAAGACCGGACCCAAAGCCATGTTGCCTAGTGGGCCGTTGGAAAAGTGATCGGATACACAGTCCGTTCGCCTGCTGGAAAAGGGACCGCAGGCGACAAGAGTCGCCATCATCAAATCGTTGTGCGTAACCTGGCTGCGATAGTATTCGGCGTTCTGAGGCTCAACATTGATTGAACCAAAAAGGCCGGCCTGCTGCTGACCGGCATTGTTACTGCCCGCAGCCCCTTGAGCGTCATCGTTGCTGTAGACGAGGTAATTCCCCTCTTCGCGCGCGTAGAACTTGTAAAAAAGCGTCTGACCGGGGTTTGCCAGGGAGCTACAGTTCTGTCCCACCCAACTGGCATCGCTGCCCAGGTTCGGAAGGCAGTTGCTGGATGTGCCCGACGGTGAAGGAGGCGTCACCAGTTCCAGCCCCGCAGGATGGAAGCCGATAGCCCGGGTTGCGCTCTGTCCCCACAACTTACCGATGACGGGAGGCCCCGGTTCGTACAGTTGCAGATCATCTTGAGGAGGAGACGACCAGCCCTGATCGGTTGGAGGCAGGCTTGGTTCCACCAGATTGGTAAATTTAACGACCAGGCAATCACCCATATTCATGCGCAAGACAATGGGCCGCGGCCGCTTGCCATCGCGAAGTGCAACCTGACCCGGCTTGCATGCGCCGCCAGCACAGGACGCCTGCGAAGATCCGCTGGCATCCACGGTGTCGCGCGCCAAAGCGTAGATCATCCCACCGGGGATATAGGAACCGAGCCGGTTGAGCATGATGGGCTGATCCAGCGCAACGACGTTGGCAAATAAAGTCCGTCCGCAACTAGCTGGCTGCGACATCGAGGACTGCGCCTGCAACAGAGCGCAGAACAACAAAAGGGTAAGACCCGTGCCAAACGGCCGCATCTTCTTCATCCGACACCTCGGATTAACTCAGTGGAATGATCAGGGCCCTAAGACAGATTTTCAGAGTGCGTTGCATCGCGGCGCACCGCTTGAACTACTCCCGCACGAGGATGATCCCCGTGCGGGTTCGCCGAAAGAGCGCATCGGCCTTACTTCTTGCCGCCTCCACCTTTGCCACCCTTGCCTCCGCCAGTCTTCGACTTCTTCGTGGCTGCATTGTTGATGGCATTCGCGAGGGCCACAAGCAGGTTGTTAGCATCGGTCAAACTCATAGTCATGCAAAAGCTGACGTTGTTAACGCAGAAAGTAACGCTGGCCCCCGATGGAACTCCCGGGCCTTTACCCTTAGATTTGGTAGCACCCATAGCGCTTTCCTCCGATCCTTGATGACATCTATATACAAATTCAATAGGCCGTTACTTGGGGACCCAACTGCGGCTACGCGCTAGACCGGGACGGTAAATGACTTCTTAATGAAGCCTTCCGCCGACTATTATGTGGAGTGCTCGAAACTACGCAAGGATCGAGAAGCCATTTAAGTGACAGCTATCTCAGAAAAAAATCAGGTGAACTGTAGCAGATTTGCTCTACTATGCAAAGAAAATTATTTGATCTCAGAATTTGCGATGACTTTCATGCGCATAGCGACCACCGTCCCAAGTTAGCATGATTAGGTGGTTCCATTGAAGACGCAAAGAAAGCAGCAGCGACAACTATCGCCAGCGCTGGCAGAGATAATCGCGGCGGAGTTCGCCGGGGAGGCGCGCGCACAAAAACTCTTTTTTTCATTTCTTTCCTGCAGCGCTTACGACAAAGGTGTTGCCCGCGAATGCATTGATGTTGCGCGCGACGCCGGAAACTCCTGGAACTTACGCAGCGCAGTAATTCTCATGCTTGAGCATGGCGCTCTGATGTTGTGGGAAAAGGAAGGCGCTACTACTCCTGAATCGCAATGCTTGCTGGAATCTCTCGGCTTACTTTCCGGTGGAGTCATCCGCGAGGCGGTGCTGAAGGATGGTTTTTCTACTACTGCCCCTGGAGCTTTCGCAGCAGAGCTGAGGAGTCGATTATCGCGATTGAATTACATTCATGCCGGCATTCGGGGAATCGAGACCGAGCCGCAAAGGCTGCTCGATTTCATTTACACATCGCGCCGTCTGTGCAAGTTGTCCTTTGCCCGCTACCTACTCGATCCTGCAAAGGTTGCCGAATGGATATTGGCTGAAGTGCGCGCTTCGAACGGCCTGCCGCGCAACGCGGCAACGTTTGGTGGCGATCAGGTTCGACCGCCATTGACATCAGGACTTAGTGAGTTCGATCGTGAGCTGATCGCAAGCTTACGCAGCGACAACCAGGTTCTGTGGGTAGCAGAGCAAACCTCCTCCGAATTGAACTCGCTGGTGGGGTATCCGATTGGCACAGTCGCGCTGGTCATCAAGCCGCCTGGAAGCGATATGGAATTCGAGGCCAAGCGCGCAGGACTGAGAGGCGACCACCTTCTGGATATCGTCTACGAAAGAAATGGTAAGCCAGTGCCCGCGTCTCACCGCCTCCAGGGTGCGAGCTATGGACATATGGCGGATTACGAATATTTCGCGAGCGCGCGTTTTTCCGAGATCTATCGTCGCGTCCACGGAGTAGAGCCACCGATGAGCTGCTGTCTCGGAGTCACTGCGATCTCATCCGTTCCAAACGAGCGCGGCGCTGCGCATCTGGTCGAGTATCTGTCGGATCACCGGGCTTTCGGTACAGGCTTCGATGCCATGCGCGCCGAAATGCAACGTTGTGTGGAAGCATTTGAAGGCGAAGACCGGCGCGACAATCTCGTTGGCCCCATTGGTCTCACTACTCGCTTCATCATTGCCACGGTGCCGAATCAGGCATGGATGGCAGGGACCAGTTCATTTCGCCTGGACCGCACCGCAAACCTTCTCTCCGACCGCGGCGCGGAGATTTATTTTGTCGAAGGGCTCAAACGCGCCTTTACGGTGGAGGATGCACGTCGGCTCGCGGATGAGATTTTGCAAGAAGTGCTCGGAGTCTATCGCCCACCTGACTGCGGTAGCGTCGCTTATGGGGACTACATCGAAGCAGCACTTTCTATGCCTTGTAATCGAGCCTTGGCCGACAAAACTTACCTCGACTGCGTGGCGGACATCGGGCTTTACTGGGGAACTCTGCTGGGGATCGGGGGCTGGACGGAGGGCGAGTCTTTTGTCTGCCGGAACGTCGGCCTGAAAAGTCGCTGGCAGGGCGGACAATGGCGCACACGGATTTGTTTTATGGATCATGACTGCATGTCCGGGCTGGGCGCCCCCGATGTGACCCCGAACGCAGCATGGTCGATTGAAGGCATGCGCAAGGATAGCGACTGGATTTGCGAAGATCGCAGCGCGCGCGGAGAGTTTGCATGCCTGCGGGAAATCTACCGCGTTTCAGCCCCAACGGAAGTTCAAGGCGAAGAGCTGTTTCGAACCAAGGTTTCCTACGCCTACGCAACTACGCGCGAGGCGATGCGGCACTCTGGCTCGGTGCATGAATTATTTGATCAGAAATATGTGGACAGTTTGACCGTTCGTGACCAATTGATCTGGTCCTATCTATGCAACCGGGGTTCGGACGCCGGGGTTGAGCGCTGGAAAGCGGAGGTGAAGGCGCGAATGCCTTTCACCCTCTACGCTGAGGAATCTCTCGATTACTTTTTTGACACGGTCAGGCGCAATGCGCACAGACTTAAACGCTATGCGTTTCTCTACAAGCCCGAGTAAGCCACCTTCAGCCGCTCGTAGATACAGCCGGGATCATAGCCCGCATTTTTGTCCAACCCTTCGCGCCTCCACAATTCATTCCACAAATGAACAGCGCGGGTCTGCGGATGGAACTCTGTGCGCCCTTTAGGGTTGAAAATTTCTTCCCAGGTATCAGGGTCGATGGGACAGAAGACTTCCGGTCCCACTACATATTTTTGCAACCCCAGCAATTCAACGCCTTCGCCTACGAGACGGGGCCCGGTTTCTCCCCAGATCAACTTTTTGATGTTCTTGCCATGGCAAACCTCCCATGCGTATTTACAAAATTCCGATCCTTTGGGTGCCTTGATTACCGCGCAGTTGACTACTGGAGTGCCGTGATGCATCTCCGCTGAAAACACATAAACCTGGGGAAAATCGAAAGGCTTGAGACAGATGGTGTCGAGGTCAACCCAGAAACCTCCCTTCTCTAAAAGTAGTTTGTAACGAAAAAAATTTGCGAAGCCCGCAAAGGATCCGTTGGAATATTGAAAGACGGCCGAGCGGGGAAGGATTTCATTTCCGTCGCAAATTTCCGCACCGGAAGGGACGTTCCTGACTGGCCCGTAAGTGTAAAGGCGAAATGGGTGACCATGGCGAAGATAGGAAAGAATGCAGACGCGTTCCATGATAGAAAGCGAATCGCCCACCCATAGTCCTTGGATTGGTGGCCGCGTTAATGCGTCATTCGGCGACATGTGTTCCTCGATTTCCGCCTCCCTTCAGGCCGGACAGTTTCTCAAGTATGTTGCGGGTGATTTGGGAGACGGCATCGTATGATTCGGTCGCTGGATCGGCTAACACCCGCGCCCAATCCGTAGTTGCAGCGTTGAAGACGGTACCTTGCCCAGAACCGAATGTCACCATCGAAGAGGTATGTCCATCGCCGTTGTTCCATCCACCCTGCAAGAGTGCCTTTGCGAGGACGATTACGTTCTCGGGCGAGACGTTGGGCACTATGCCGTCGCACTCATATCCGATCAATCGTTCGGCGGCGCCAAAGATGCCATCTTGCGGCAGCTTCACACCTGCGAAGACCCAATGTTGTGGCGCAGCCACCGTGTAACCAATAGCTGGGCGCTCGGTTTGTCGCCATTGGCCGCCATCCCGCACACCCCACCATCCGCCGCCCTGGGAATAACTGACCCCAAGCAATCTGGCCTCGTTGCTGTCCGGCCAGCATTCGTTCTCTTTGGTAACGCTCATTCCTGCGGCGTCGAAGGAAATCTTGCGGTAGCAAGTATTTCCGCTGAAAGTGGCGAAATTGCCCCCAACATTCAGCAGGCCTTGAATGCGATCCCGCATCGTCTCAGACCAATATTCGTGATGGCCGGCACTGATCACAAGCCGGTACAACGGCGTATTCGCAGAAATGTCGACCAGGAACTTTTTCTGGTCGAGATCGAGATCGGTGAAACAGTCAACTGCAAAGCCCTCACGGCGCATCCAGCCGATCATCTTGGCGTCCCAATGCGTAAATGCCTGGCGTGGTGACGCTTTGTCATAGGGATCGAGTGCCTCCCGCGACACCCCTCCAATGCCGCAGCCCGGGCGTCGCAAAGTGACCGTGCGGCAAGGCGCTGCCGGCGGCTCGCGGTATTCGTAAAAGCAACCGCCGCCAGTAAAGTTGTAAGCGTGGTAGGTTGCGATCGGAACGATATAGGCAATTGAAGCCGTAGGTGAGCGCGGCGTGACCACAAACATCGCAGCATTCGAACTCAAAAATCCCAGCGTGCTTCCTGCCACAGCACTCCTTCCGATTTCGTCGGTCGGTATTCCCAGGTCGTCCACTTCGTAAACCAACGCGGCGTAGACGCCGCTCGGCCAATCTGAAGAGTTCAGCCGGTAACTGATCCAGGGCCACTCCCACTCACGATCCGGTTTTCCATACCACGGACGGGACGGAGACTGGAAGATGTCGTTGCCCTGCTCCACTCCGCAGGTTTGGGAAAACTCCGGCGCGGCTGTTAGCTGGGCCTCGTCCGAAAGCCAATAGCGATAAAAAGCAACCCGGAACCGATGCCCTGGCTCGACACACAGCTTCAGCTCTTCACCCGCATGTACAGAGAGTGTAAGCGGATAGACCCTCATCATGAAGTGCCCTGCCCAATCTCGTATCGGCGTAGATTACGGCGCATCAGAGTATCACAGGATACAGGCCCTACGGCGTAGCTCACGCGGAGACGATATGCCGCGATTTTGGGTCGATAATGCCCGTGTCGAACCAGGTGTCGTCATTAAGCGTAAGTCTCCTGCGCTGGTTACCAGCGTCGTGATAGGATTCTGGGCCAGATTTACTTACGCATCACCAAAGATGGATATCAAGCGGGGCCGACCTAAGCAATCGGGCGATTTAGAAGGAGAGTCTGGCGAACATGGCAACTCAACCGAAGTATATGCGCCATCAAGACAGCGTTAGTGCGTCCCCGGAGCAAGATCAAATGGGAGTGAGCTTGCTGACTAAGACGTGGAAGCACACCGATCCTAGTCCGCACGGCATCCGCGAGTTTCGCATCCAAGGAACGTCCAACGCGCTATCGATCGAGTGTTTTGGGACCGGCCCGCTCGTTCCCGTAAGCTTCCCTGAAGTTCGGGCGAGTTCGATTTTTGCGGCGAACCCCGGATCGCGCGAGGCCATGTCGTTTTTTGCCGAATATGATTTCGGCCACATGGTTTCTCGTTTTCAGGGCAACGTAAACCTTGGACTACTTGTAGTCGCTGGCTTTCACGATTTCAAGGACGCCGGAGCCCATTTCAATTATTTTTCCCGGGAATTTTTTTATTCCGCAGAAAGCGAGCCGGCAGAATTAACCACTTCAAGTGCTCCCAGTCCGGTGGTCAACACGAGGCGGATGGACACCTCCGCGCTCTTGGGATTGTGGCGCAATACAAACAAGGCTTCTTCTGGCGTCACGACTGTCGAAATCACCGAGCGCGGCGAAGGGGTCGGGATCCATGCTTATGCATCCGGGAAATCCGGCCCCTTGGATTGGGGAGAGGTTCCGGGCTCAGTCTATGCGAAGGACTGCTACTCGAGCGATGCCATGGCATTCCGCGCCGCCTTCGCTCTGCCCGGAATCCGCTACCACTTTCAAGCTAACGTAAAACAAGGCGTGCTTGTGATTGCATACTTCACGGAGTTTGCCGACGGCAGCGGACGCTCGAATTACTTCTCGCGCGAATTCTATTACAAGGAAAAATGATGGTGAACGGCAGCGTGCTTCCGTCCTCCCAGGACTCTCGAACATCCGGCAAAATGCTGCGGTTTCACTGGAGCATGTCCTCGGCAGGAGAAAAATGGCGGGGCGCAAAAGCACGGTCCGCGCAATCGGGCGTTCCGGACTTGAATGCTCATCTCGAGTTTTGCCGTGCGGCGGAAGATTGCAACATTGAGAGCCTGCTGACGGCAGTGGGTTTTCATCGGCCCGATCCGATTGCATTGGCGGCCGCTCTTGGGGTTTTGACCAACAAAATCAAGTTCATGGTGGCGTGCCGTTCCGGCCTGCTTTCGCCCACGCTTTTTGTACAGCAGGTCAACACCGTATCGGTGCTCACGGGGGGACGCATTTGCCTGAATGTCGTAGGCGGACATACGCCCGAAGAGCAACGCTACTACGGGGACTTTCTAACACACGATGATCGTTATGAACGCACCGACGAATTTCTGACCATTTGCCGAAGCTTTTGGAGCGGGGCGACGGAGGTAAATTTTCAAGGCAAGTATTTCCACATTGAAAAAGCCAGGTTGAATACGCCTTTCCTATATGGCCAAGGCCCGGAGATTTACGTTGGCGGAGCGTCCCCGAAGGCCGTGGAGCTTGCTGCGAAGCATGCCTCATGTTTCTGGACGCTTCCCGCATCGCCTGAGAAATTATTTCCGCGTATTCAACACGTCCTTCAGGCGGGAGTTGAAGTTGGACTCTTGGTTTCCCTGCTTGGGCGCTCGACGCGGCGCGAAGCGGTCGGTGCGGCCGAGTCGATGTTGGCAGAGCTGGGAAGTTCTCCTAAAAAGACCCATAAAGAATTTTCCCGACGGTCCGATTCGGTGGCATTTGGTTCGACGCTTGCCATGGCGGAAAGCGAACCAGAGTGGCTTACAAACTGTCTGTGGACCGGAGCCGTTCCTTATCTGGGAGCTCCGTCGGTTGCCCTCGTGGGATCCTTCGAGGAGATTGCGGGCGCGCTCTGGGAGTACAAACAGGCTGGAATTACACAATTTTTGTTTATGGGATGGCCTGACTTGGAAGAGATGAGATTGTTCAGCCGCGAAGTCTTACCCCGGATTCGACAGCGGGAATCAGAAACCCGAGTTCAAGAGGCCGCGTGCAACTGAAATTTCATTGGCGGCTTCTCCAAGGTGGAGAACGCTCGGCCGAAACCCGCAGCACCGGAGCCTCGCGGAAGGCGACCGGCCTTCCTGACCTGGAAGCGCAAATAAATTTTTGCCGGAGAGCCGAGGAATTGGGAATCCATGGGGTCCTGACCGATTGTGGAGCTTCCAAGCCGGATTCAATACTGCTGTCGACGGCAATTGGCTTATCGACTAGCAAAATCGAATTCATCATTGCCTATCGCTCGGGGTTGATCACACCTACTGCCTTTGTCCAGCAACTTAATACTCTTTCGGCGCTGATCCACGGACGCCTTAGCCTGAACATCGTGGCTGGATATTCTCGGGAGGAACAGGGGTATTACGGCGATCTGCTTTCTCACGGCGAGCGCTACGCGCGCACATCCGAGTTTCTGGAAGTTTGTCTTGCGCTGTGGCGGTGCGACAGGCCTGTCACTTATCGTGGCCGTTATTATCAAATCGAGGATGCGCAGCTGAACACTCCTTTTGTTTCGGAAAAGCGCACGTTCCCGGAGATTTTTATTGCTGGCGGCTCGGAGGACGCGAAAGCACTCGCCATAAAATGCGGCACACTCTGGATGCAGTTCGGAGATGCTCCAGAAAACCTGCGCGCCGCCATTCAACCTGTGCTTGCGGCCGGACGGGAGGCGGGGTTGCGAATGGCCGTGATTACGCGTCCTACTCACGAAGAAGCAATTCGAGCTGCCAGCGAACTGGTGAGAGCTCTTGATCCATCCCTCGACGAGAAGCAAAAAGAGCAGAACTTTGTAAGAAAGAGCGACTCCGTTTCCATCAAAGCCAATTACGAAGCGGCTTCGATTGTCGAATGGCCAACGCCTTACCTATGGAGGGGAGCCATTCGTACCCATGGCCCGGGAACGGTTTGCCTTGTGGGTTCTCCAGCAGAGGTGGCTAATGCGCTCATGAAATACAAGGCAATCGGTATATCTCAGTTCATACTTTCCGGATGGCCGAAGCTGGAGGAGATGATCTTTTTCGGCGAGCATGTGCTGCCGCTGGTTCGCCAGAGAGAAAAAGAGGAAGAGACACTCGGCTTAACCGCGATGAAAACGGCGTGACAGCGATCTTTGCCGACGCCCTAGTTCCAGGCGAGATTCCTGAAAATGAGGGTAGATTTTTACATACCGGTCATCCTGGGCACTGCCCGAAGAAATAACGAAAGCATCAAAGTCGCCCGATTTGCCGCAGCTTGCCTGAAAGAGTCTGCACGTGCGGAGACGGAACTCCTTGACCTGAAAGAAATGAATTTACCCGTCATGGAGGAGAGGCTCCGGTTTCGGGATGATCCGCCACCCAGCGTGTCCGCCTTCAGCACAAAGATCAAACAAGCGGACGCGATTGTTATCGTGACTCCGGAATACAGCGGAGGGTACCCCGGCGTATTAAAGAACGCCCTTGATTATCTTAAGGATGAATACCGACGCAAGCCCTTCGGAATTATTACAGTCTCGGCAGTGGAGACCGGCGGAATATTATGCCTAGTCGCGTTGCGCCAAGTGATCCTTCACTTAGGCGGAGTTCCAATCCCCGGTTCTTTGTTATTTCCACGAGTGCAAGAATCCTTTGATCCCGAGGGGAAGTTATCTGACCCGGCTTTAGCAAAACGCGCTCGATCCTACTTTGAAGAGCTGCTGTGGTTTACCGAGGCATTCGTAACTCAGAAAAAGAAAGACATCGCAACGGCGAGTAAATCGCTTGCGCCAGTTAGATTAACGTAGTGCCGTCGTAGGTAGATAAATATAAATTGTCGAATATTTTGTTGGAATGCCGGAATTTGCTTGACACCTCCCTGGGTTAGAGATAGCCTCACCGTCATTTCCGGGTAGCACCCTCAAAGCACCTGATAGTAGGGACTTATAACATCTGTTGCATTTCCCCAGGCTCAGACGAGGTGAATTAATTTCGTATGGCCGGTTTGACGACACTTGTCGCTACCCTCGCGGGAACCCTTTCGCACGAAGCCCCCATTCCTGATGCGGTGAAGATGCTGCGAGTTCAGGGGGATCTGACTGAGGGCATTTCCGCACGATCGCTCCGCAGTCGTTTTTCTGGAGAGTTGCTGTACAGTCTGCCGTGCCACAACTCTGTCGGCTCCGCCACCGCTCGGCATGAGTCCCTGATTCACGCAGCGCTGGAATACGATCTGGTGGAACTGCATGCGGATTACGATTTGTCTCCTCGATTGCTGCAAGCAATTCCTACCCCGCAGAGGTTGATTTCCTGGCGAGGAACCTGCAGCGGTGCGGATAGTCTGCGGTCGGTATTCGAGCGGATCAGAACTGTTCCGGCGCGCTTCTATTCGATGATCCTTCAAGGCTCCAGCGTAAGTGATGCTGTAACGCCCTTACTCTTTTTGAACGGGCTGGGACGGAAAGACGTCTCCGCGATTTGTGAAGGGAAAGCCGGATTTTGCAGCCGCATCCTTGCACCGCATTTCGGCGCTCCCTTGGTGTTTGGAAAACTGGAGAGCGATCCGGTTGGCGATTCGGGCGAACCGTCCATTCAACAGCTCATCGAGGATTATGGATTTCCGCGGCTGTTCCCAATCGGTGAACTCTACGGCATTGTTGGAAATCGGGTCTTCCAGTCGCTTTCGCCACGCTTGCATAATGCGGCATACCGTTCGCTCCATCATCCGGCTTGGTTTCTTCCCTTCTACGTAGAGAGCTTCGAAGATTTTTGGCGGGAGGTGATCGATACTGCCGCGTTTGAACCGTTGGGACTGGCGATCAAAGGACTCACGATTGTTTCACCTCACAAAGAGTCTGCATTCGCCCTTGCTCCCAAGCGCAGCTCGATAGCTTGCAGCGCTGCCGCCTGTAACATTTTCGTCAACAAGAATGGTTCATGGGAGGCTCACACAACCGATCCGGAAAGCATTGCTGGGGTTCCCATGAACGGTCGAAAGGTAAAAGCGGCCGTCATTGGATGCGGCGGTGCTGGTCGAGCAATCGCGGCTGTCTTACAGCAGGCCGGAGTGGAGGTGACTTTAGTTAATCGCGGCAAAGAACGCGGTGAACTGGCGGTCCGACTTCTCCGTCTGCCTTTTGTGCCTCTTTCTGAGTTCCGCGCTACAAATTTCTCCCTTGTGATCAATGCCACCCCGGTCGGGCGCGACGGTGGCTCAACGCCTTTTGAGGTGGATAATATCGGCCCCGGGGCAACAGTTGTCGATCTGGTGTACGGTGCGCAGCCGACGCCTCTGGTGGCAGCGGTTGTGGCTCGGGGTGGCGCTGTAATTGACGGGTATGACGTTTTGCTAAACCAAGTTCGCACGCAATTTCGCATGATGACCGGACGGGAAATGCCCGCCGCTATTGGCAGAGACACCTTGCTCTCGCCCGCGTTCGGACACTTGGTTCGTGAATCTCTGTCAGCTTCGCGCACCCAGCGACTCGCCCCATACGGATTAAAGCCATGCTACCAACCGTGAGCGCCACAGGGCACAAAACTACGATGAACAGTTTCGCGCCGATCGAATTGAGCCCGCTGCAGCAAGAACTCATGGAGCGGGTGCGCGGCCTTACACGCTCGAAGTTTAGCGCCCGTGCTGCTGAATACGATCGGGATGCCAGTTTTCCGGAAGAGGATTTCAAGGATTTGTTTGAAGCGGGCCTTCTCTGCGCGGTTCTGCCGGAGGAATTTGGTGGCTTGGGACTGGGGCCCCATCGTGGGAACGTGTTTACGCTTTGGCTGATCACGAAAGAAATCGCGAAAGCAGATCTTTCGCTTGCCCGCTGCTGGGAAGGACATGTCAACTCTCTTGTTCTGCTCGATGGCATCGCCAGCCTTGAACAAAAGCAACGATGGTTCAGCCGTGTCATGGAATCTGGAGAAATATGGGTTGCCTGGAGCGGCGAGCCCCAGGCGCGAGCCGCTTCGGAAACCCACTCCTTCGGAACTACAACCACGAAAGCCGACGGCGGTTACATCGTTGACGGCAAGAAGGCCTTCGCTACCAGTGCCGACGGAGCAAACTGGGCGATCCTACTGGTGAGCACGGCCGGGCCGGGAGGCGCAAGACACAGCACCGGCAGTTTGGAATCTCAACTCTTGCTGGCCTGCGATCTTTCCGATCCTTCCATTTCTGTCGATCATTCCTGGTGGGATCCGCTCGGGATGCGGGCCTCGGGCAGTCACGTGGTGCAGTTCAATCGCACATTCATTCCGGAAGAAAATTTGATCGGAAGACCCGGACAATATCTCATCGAGGGGTGGCAGACCTGCTTCATTCCTCACTATGCGGCGACTTTTCTGGGAGCGGCGGAAGCCGCGTATGACTTCGCCTTTGAGTATGTGTCTTCTCAGGGAAAAGTTGGAGACCCCTACATTCAGCACCACATTGGGCAAAGCGCAATCAATATCGAAACTTCATATCTGTGGCTGCAGCATGTTGCGAATATGTGGGACACGGGAAGACATTCTGAAGCCCGGCTTGCCGGCAGCCGGGCGCGCCACATGGTTGAACACATGGCGGAAGACACCGTGAAACGATGCATTCGTGCCTGCGGCGCCCGCAGCCTGAACCGCCCGAGTCCTCTGGAACGCATTTATCGCGACCTCTCTTTTTATGTGCGCCATGACAATGACGATCATATTCTCGCGACTGTCGGGAAATCCCTGCTGGGCGAGAAGCACGACCCATCTTTTTACAAGCCATGAACTGGAGTGAACCCCGGAGTGCGCAATTGACCATTTGAACTGGAGAGGGTTATGGCAGATACAAAGCGCCAATATTCTTTGGGCATTTGGGCTCTTACCCTCGGATATTTTATTTCCTACATCCCATACAGCGCGTTGAGTAAGGCCATCACCTCCGGTCTCTTAACAAAGGGACATCTCATCGCCGGACCTGCAGTGCTCCCCTCGGCTGTGATCTGCACTTCCATTTCGGTTTTCTTATTCATCACGCTGAATCGCTGGTGGAAGTACGGCCGCAAATTTGATCTATGGGGCGTAATGGTGCCCTTTCCGAGACGCCAGACAATGATTTCCGGGCTCGGTTTCGCGACCATCATCATCACCACAACGTTGGCCTATAGTTTTGCCGGTGTATCCATCATTCTGGCGCTGGTATTGATGCGCGCGGGCGTGCTCATCATGTCTCCGGTGATTGATCGCGTCTTTCAGCGGCGCGTTCGGTGGTTTTCCTGGACAGGATTCGCGTTGAGCCTGATCGCCCTCGCGGTCTCTTTCAGCAGCACCCGTGAATATCAATTGAGCATTTCAGCGTTGCTGAATCTCGCCGCTTACCTTGCCGGCCATGCTCTGCGCATTCCCAGCATGACCCGGATCGCAAAGACCGGAGAACGAGGGGTTGCTTACGCGTATTTTGTCGAAGAGCAGATTGTGGCCATGCCCGCCCTGGTTTTGGTCCCGGCCATTATTGCTTTGCTTGGGCATGGCGCGATCGCCAGCCAAGTGCGGGTTGGATTTGCCAACCTCTTCGCGTGGCCCTTTGCTCCGTTTGGCTGGGCGGTCGGATTCTTTTACGCTGCCCTGGGGATCTTTTTGTCCTTCGTCTATCTGGATCGCCGCGAGAACACGTTTTGTATGCCGCTGTTCGCCTGTTCCAGTCTGCTCTCAGGCATTGTGGCAAGCTACATACTGTGGTGGGCGCACGGTCCGGTCCCGAGCAAAGTTCAGCTTAGTTCCGCGTTCATGATCATGAGCGCTCTGCTCGTGATGTCTCCCCTGCACCACCTACCGCTCTATATGAAGCAACTGAAAGATGCGGTTGCAGAGCGGAGGTTGGTGCTGGTGGATTTTGCGAAAGCCACCGCTCCCAACTTGGGAATTGTCTCCCAGCCTTCACAGTCGAGCCTGATCACGGTGAATTTCCGAGCCGTGCGCCAGGTATTTGACCGAGAACCTCGTTCAGGAGGTTCCTGAGACGAGTCGCTTCCGAATTTGGAGGGGCGTCAGTAAAACAGGAAGTTCGGGCAACTGGATCATCTGGTCTGATTGCATAGCGTCGCACTTAACCCGTACAGCAGTGGAAGATAGACAATCGAGGCCGTCAGCAGCCGTCGGGCGGCAATTCTCGAACGCTCGAAGACGAATTGCCATCCGAAGTACGTGAATCCTGCTCCCAGAAAAACCACTGCACATTGAAAGATCGCCGCGTGCCGTGCCGGAGATTGCATGATGCTGACAGCCACGAGAGCAAAGAGCGGCAATATTGTCTCCAAGATCACGAAAGGAACTCTCACACTGCCCTTGGGCAGAACCAAATAACCTGCTCGGTCGTAGTCTTCGCGATACATCCATGCAATTGCCATGAAATGTGGGAATTGCCAGAGAAAGAGGATGGCGTACAGGATTCCGGCCTCGACATTCAATCCGCCAGAGGCTGCGGCCCAACCGATCAGCGGCGGCATGGCACCGGGAAAAGCTCCGACGAGAACGCACAAGGGTGTTTTTCGCTTCAGCGGGGTGTACACAAAAAGATAGGCCAGCAACGTCGAGGTCGCCAGTACACTGGCGAGCAGGTTGACCGCCATCGCGAGATAGATGGCGCCGATCGCTGCCAATGCTGTTCCGAAAGCCAAGACGGCGGACGGGGCGAGACGGCCGGCAGCGGCTGGACGCCGCGCGGTTCGGCGCATTTGCGCGTCGAACTTTCGTTCGAGGTATTGGTTTAGCGACCCGGTCCCACTTGCTACCAGCAACGTCCCTAGCAAAGTGTTGAACAGCCCTGAGAATGAAAGCGTCCGCCCTCCGTTTGCAGAACCCAGATAAAAGCCTGCGAAAGTTGTGATCAGGATCAGGAGGTTCACTTCCGGCTTTGTGAGTGCCCAATAGTCTGAGAGCCGCGTGGATCTCGAAAAATGGCATTCTTCCAGTGCAGTGGAAGACGACTCGGTAACTGCGGGCGGAAGTGCCATTATCAGGCCGCTCCGATCCTCTGCGGATCCGTGTGCCCTAACGCACTAGGTCGCGAGTCAAATTCCAGAATCGCCAGCTCATCCGATCGATGGGGCGAGAGTAAACGCGCGGTGAAGACTGTCCCCGCGATTAAGTAGATGATGGTGACGCAAGTCCACATCAACGCGCCGGCGCATTGCTGGTCTTCAAGAGGAGAGAGGCCAAAGGAGCGAGGGGAAGATAAGAACACCGGGTAGACCACACGATCGCAAAACACCAGAAATCCCGAAAGAATATCGCACGGCAAGGTAGCCAGAAACAGATACAAGAGTATGGACCATTCTGGCCACTTCAAGCTGTTTTGCGGCCGGACAACCGGCCACCAGAACAAAAGCCCGGCTGCAAGGAAGGATGCTTGCTCAATCCCGTGCCAGATTTGCGATCGCATCCCGAGCATAAACGCGGAAGGAATATGCCACACAACCAACGTGGCCGCCGCTGCAAACCAGCACAGTGCCGGGTGAGCTACGACTTGTAACAAGCCATGCAACATTGGCTTTCCAGGCATGCCAAGCCAGATCAACGGAGGCGCGAGCGTCATCAGAAGAATGTGTTGTACCATGTGCGCCGTCAGCAGCTCATGATCGAGCATAGCCAGGGGCGAGGTCGTCGCAATCCAGATGAACACCAGACCTAGCACAAAACTACCCGCGCGCCAGCCCTCAATGCCATCGTGCTCGCGCGTGCGAAGGCGCAGCCATACGCGCAGATACGTGAGCACGATAAAGATCAAGGCACCAGCGATCCAGAAGGACTCGATCCCACCGTGCTGAATGTGTGACATCATCAATGGCCTACGGTTGAGTCCCGGACGGTTGCGTTTGGCCGTTGTTGAGTACCAGTTCGCGTGACGCATCGCGAGCTGGTCCTTGGGTTGTTGGGTGCAAAGTTTCGAGGAAAGCTACGAGCGCCGTCGTCTCTGCTGGACTCAGGTTGTTCCCGTACGCAGGCATGTTGCCGCCGCCTTGAATCACCTGCCGAATGAGTTGATCCTGCGTCAGCCGCACGGCAACGCTGTCCAGAGTTGGCCCCCTTTGTCCACCTGTGTTGCCAAGAGAGTGGCAGTTGCGGCACTGCTTGACCTGAAACACGAGCGCGCCCTGCCGCTCCAGTGCAGTCGCGCCATGAATGTAGCGATCGGGTATTGGATCGCCGCTCCACGCATTCATGTGCGGACTCCAGGGCGTGAACTGGGCCATGCGAGTAAACGTGCCGAGCGTGATTGCGATCAGCAGCACGGTAACAACTGCAATCGGCCGTCGCTTCCAGCTTTTTTCTCCTTCGCCCGAAAGAAATGGCAGAAGAATCAAGCCAAGTATTACTAACGGCGGGCAGATTAGAAGGAACGGCGTCTCAAGCGATGGAGGGAGAAGTGAAAGTAGCGCATAGAGCCACAGGAAAAAGTAATCCGGCTTGGGCGCAGTCTGGATGATTGTCGGGTCAGGGTACCCCGTGGGCCCAAAAGGACCGAAATAGAGAGCGCATGCGGCGATGGCAAGAACAATGAACCCGGCAAAGAACATGTCCTTCCAAATCGCGTACGGAACGAACGCCTCACCATCTTTCTTCGTCAACGCGTGATACTCGGCCTCATAGGTCGCGCGCTTCACGATGCGTCCCGGCATCGGCCATTCGTTGATGCCCAGCTTCAACACCATCAAGACGTGGAGGCAGACAAACCCGAAGAGCAGTCCGGGAATCACGAATACGTGCAAAGCAAAAAACCGGGAAAGAGTCGCGCCAGCGATGATCGGGCCACCTAGCATTAGCTTTACGGCAAAAGGGCCGACGATGGGAACGCGGCTGGCAATCGACGCTCCGATTCCTAATCCCCAGTAAGCGTCCTGATCGAAGCGCAGGACTTGACCGGAAAATGCCATGCCCAGAGTCATCAACAGAAGAAACACTCCGATGATCCAAGTCAGCTCGCGGGGAAATTTATGAGCTCCAAAGAGAAAAACCTGCACCATGTGAATCAAAACGATCGCCACCATGAAGTTGGAGCCCCATCCGTGCATGGCGCGGATGAACCAGCCAAGCGCAACCTGATGATTCAGGGCCTGCAGGCTGCTCCATGCTTCGCCGGCCGAGGGCACGTAAATAAGCGCCAATAGAATTCCGGTAACCACTTGCAGAAGAAATATAGTGAGTGCGGCGCTGCCAAAGACGTAGAACCAGCTCGACGCGTTGCGCGGCACGGGATGGCCGGCTGCTTCGCGAATGGGCGCTGCCAGCTGCAAACGGTGGTCGAACCATTCGCCAATTTTCCTGATCACGCGCATGGCGGCTTCTCCGAGTTCAGACTCGCCACTGGGTCGCCGGGGGTTGGCAGCTGCCCGGCGTTGATCGTGAGCACACCGTTTTCGACTTTGTACGGATATACGAAAAGCCCACGCTCTGGTGGCCCAGACGCACGCGAGCCATCGCGATAGTATGCTCCGCCGTGACAGGGACACATAAAAAGACCAGATTGCGGGAACCAGCGGACGGGGCAGCCGAGATGTGCGCAGTTGATAGCAAACACCTGAAATTGGTCGCCTGCGACGCGGCGCACCCAGCAGGCTGTGTCTACGGTCTTTCCATCGGTTGGCAAGACTAGGGGATTGCGGAAAGTCGCCATCCGCGTCTCCCCCTCAGGAAAGTTGCCCACGTCTCCCAGTCGCACCCACGAAAGATAGCCATTCTCGCGACCACGAGTGATGGAGGAAAAAAGAAAACGCGCAATCGGCAGAGCCAATATGATCGCAGCGCATCCGTTGAACAGGATTCCCAGCTTCATAAAAAATCCGCGTCGCGAAAGGCTGGCGTCGGCGGACGGGGTTGTCACAGTATTCGTTGACATCTTATTTCTCCGATTCTCTGTCCGGGTGTTGCGCGTAGTTTGAAGCGGAATAAGGCTGCCCCGGATTCTGCGCACGCCGGGATGCCAGCCAGGCAACTACGTCTGTGATTTCCTGATCGGTCATTGGATGTCCGGGGACGTTGCCGCGCCAGTCGGGTGCGCCTAATTCCGGCCTGCCGGTGATCGCGATCGTACGCAGTGCCTGATCGCTGACCAACGCCAGGAATGAATCATTGGTAATGGCGCTTCCCTTCTGCGTTCCGCCGCCTTGAGAACCATGGCAGGATGCGCAATAGGTTCCAAACACGAGTTGGCCATGATCGACATTCCCCGCAACTTTGGCCGCGTAGGAGGGTGGATTCGTTCCGTCGAGAACTTGCTTGTGCCCCCAGCGAGAAAAGATCCCGCTCGTAATCACTTCGACCTGCTGCTCGGTCAGCATTCCCCCGGCAGACTGCGCAAACGCGGGCATGGATGTTCCGCGGACGCCCTTGCCGACAATGTTGCGCATTGTCGTTTCGTCGACGATGGCCAAATACACAGGATTGGCGAGGGCAATCGAAGCTCCTCCACGGCCTTCGGCGCCGTGGCAGCCAGCACAGTTCTCTGCGTAGAGAGTGCCGAAATCCAGAACCTGATTCGGGGCAATCGGCTCTGAATTGCCTTTGGATGCACCGTCTGGAGCGCTGCAGGCAGCGAGCATCACCAGGCTGAGGAGCGCGAGCGCAGAGAGAGAACCGATCCGCTTCGTCTTCATCAGCGGTTCTCCCCGCCCTCTCGTGGTGGCATCGTTCCGGGGGCCTCGATTCCTGCGCGTAAAGC
>Ga0116105_1000035_pt1 | contig 52710 bp, 37 predicted proteins | sample June2015DPH_6_20_FD_89716 | JGI IMG/M metagenome (GOLD analysis project Ga0116105, IMG submission 89716) | Peatland microbial communities from SPRUCE experiment site at the Marcell Experimental Forest, Minnesota, USA - June2015DPH_6_10 | ecosystem: Environmental > Terrestrial > Soil > Wetlands >... | reverse complement strand
TCCTACATCCTGATCGCCGATGCCGCGGTCCTCGCCCTCAGCAATCGCTCGCGCCTCAACGACGCGCCCATCGTCGTCGCGCGTCTGGCGTTACTTTCCATTCCTCTCTGGCTGATTTTTGAAGCCTACAATCTTAGGCTGCAAAATTGGAGGTACGTCGGCGTGCCCAACGCCTGGCCCGCCGCTCTGCTCGGATACGGCTGGTCCTTCGCCACCATCACTCCCGCCGTGTTCGAAACTTCCGACTTGGTTCAGGCCGTGCTTCCTGCGTCGCGCATCGTCCCGTCGTCTGAACCCTCGCCAGGTCCGCGACAAATTTCGAGCGCCGTCGAATTCATCCTGATGACTTCCGGTGCGGCCTGCTTGCTCGTTCCCCTGCTGGTGCCGCGGCAGGAGGCTGCTTTTCTTTTCGCGCTCGTGTGGGTCGGATTTCTCTTGCTGCTCGATCCCCTCAATCACCGCCTCGGCCTTCCGTCTTTTCTCGGCGATTGGGCCGAACGCATGCCCTGCCGCCTTTACGGATTTTTGCTCGCTGGCTGGATCTGCGGCTGGCTATGGGAATTCTGGAATTATTGGGCAAACGCAAAATGGCTATACATCTTCCCCATGTTTCAGCGCTGGAAAATTTTCGAGATGCCCGCTCCCGGCTTTCTAGGTTTTCTCCCGTTTGCGCTAGACTGTTTCGTGATGTACGTCGCCGCCGCTTGGCTCCTCGGCTGGGTCAAAAGAATAAAGTGAATAGCGTGCGCCACCGAATCGCTCGCACGAACATTACCTGTGCGCTCTTCTTCCTGCCGTTCGTAGCGTTGCTCGCTGCGCCGCCTGCCCGTGCCGGCGAAATCAAGCTCCCGCCCGAAGCCGTGCAAGCCATGGAAAAAATGTATAGCGGCGATCCAGACGCCGCCATCGCGATGCTGCGCAACTTCGAACAATCCGACCCCGCCAATCCCCTCCCTTTTCTGCTCGAAGGCGAAGCGCGCTGGTGGCAGATTTATTGCGCCGACCTGGAAATCAAGTACGGAATGATCGACGCCTGGAAGCGCGGAAAGAAACCGGAAGACGAGCCGTTCCTTCTTTTGGCGGACAAAGTAATTGATCTGGCACACGCGCAAATCTCTAAATCCGACAAAGCGGAAATGCACTTCTACGCCGGAATGGGATTTGCCTTGAAAGTGCGCCTGGAAGTTTTGCGCGGCGAAAATCGCGCGGTCGCGCGCGCCGGTGTCGCCGCGCGGGCTGAATTTCTACGCGCCCTTGAGCTCGATCCGCAGATGTCCGACGCTACCGGCGGCTTGGGCCTCTACAACTATTACGTGGATTCGCTCTCGACCAGTGTGAAAATCCTGCGCTTCTTCATGGGCATCCCGGGCGGCAACCGCACCGAAGGCATTCGCCAGATGCAAATCGGAATCGATCGCGGGGTCGTGACGCCGGTGGAAATGCGTTTCCACCTCGCGAGAAATTTGCGCACCTTTGACTACCAATACGAACGCGCCATCGAAGTCGCGCAACCGCTCGTCGAGCGTTATCCAGGGAATCCGGTTTTCCAGTTGCTGCTCGGCAACCTGAATGCCGAAATGGGCCGCCCCGTAAAAACCGCGGAATATCTTCAAGCGGCGATGAAAATCGCGAATCAACCCGCTGCGACGGGTTGTTGCTCGGCGTGCCCGTCGTGCCCCAGGTGTTCTGCGCGCGTCCGCGAAATCGCGAAAGCTTTTCTCGGCTCATCGCAGTAGCGTCGACTGACTTGTATCCGTTGCCTTTCGCGGTTCCGTATGGCTCATCAGCAGCGTCGAAATGCATCCCGACACAAACGCCGCGCCCCACACCGTCGTCGCTCCCCACTTCCCCAGGACGCTCGCGCCGAGCCACGGCCCCACCGCAAACGCGATATTGAACGACATCGTGTATAGCCCCATGTATTCTCCGCGCCTTTCCGGCGGCGCGATTTCCGCCGCGTACGCCGAGCTTCCCGGCATCAGGATCATTTCCCCAAACGTCCAGATCACCACCGCAGCAAACACACCCACGGTTTTCCCGAACGGCGCGATCCCCACCAGCGCGTAGGATCCAAATCCCACCGCGTACAAGAAAGCGCCCAGCATCAGCGTTCGCCGGTGCGTCCAGTGCGCCATTGCTGTGTTCAACGGGACTTCGAGCGCCACGATCAGCAAAGTGTTCACCGTGAAAATCGTTCCGAACACAGATTCTTGAAAATGCTGATACCGCACCAAGAACAGCGGCAGCGTGGACGTCAGTTGAAAGCCCACCAGCTGCACTGGAATCATCGCCGCTAGAAAATAAAGCATGCGCGGATTTCGAAACGCGCCTAGATCCGCAGCCGGATGCAGCGCGGCAAGCGGCGCAACACTGTCGGCTTCGATTTCGCGTCCCAGGTCGGTGGTATCCGCCCAATCCGGCTCGTGGGTTTTCTGGCGCCCCAATTTGCGCATGGGCGCGAGCGCCAGCACCGCTCCCGCCAGAATCGAAGTCGTCCCGTCCACCAGAAATAACCAACGAAACGAATAAACGGCCAGAATTCCGCCAATCGCCGGCCCCAGGCTCATCCCCAGATTTGCCGCGAGGCGGCTGAGCGCGAATGCCGATTTGCGCTGCGCTGGCGTCACCAGATCCGAAACCATCGAAAGGCTCGCCGGCCGCACGGACTCATTCAGCACCGCGAACACAAACGTCATCAGTAGAATCGCGCTGTAAGTTTTCGCCAGCGGAAAGAAAAGCAGCAGAAAACCCGTGAGAAAAAGCGAAGCTTTCATGATCGGCAGCGGCCCCACGCGGTCAGACAAAATCCCCGCGAGCGGCACAGCCACCAGCGCCGCAAAGCCGTACACCATCAGTGCCAGAGCCGCCCGCGGCGGAGTCACACCGAACGTGTGCGTCACATACAGAACCAGAAACGCCAGCACCATCGTTCCGGAGCGATTCACCAGCGTCGCCGCCGAAAGAATCCACATTTCTCGAGGGAGATTTTTCAGTCCGCGCCAGGGATTCATGAGGTTTCAGTGAGGTGAGAACTGCAAATCTTCAATACGCTGCAATACTAGGAGTGTGCGGCTTCTTCCTGTTCGAAAGCATGATAGGAGGACCGCACCAGCGGCCCGGCTTCCACGTGTTTGAATCCCATCGTCTCGCCCCGCCGCTTGAACTCCGCGAATTCGTCGGGATGCACGTAACGTTCGATCGGCAGATGCTCCTGCGTCGGCTGCATGTACTGGCCCAGCGTCAAAATGTGCGTGCCCTGCGCCGCAATATCTTCCATCGCCGCCAGCACTTCGTCGCGCGTTTCGCCCAGCCCCAGCATCATTCCGGTTTTCGTGGGCCATCCCGGAATCATTTCTCCGGCACGCCGCAACAATTCCAGCGAACGCTCGTACACCGCGCCCTTGCGCACCTGGCGATAAAGCCGCGGCACCGTCTCCATATTGTGATTCAACACGTCGGGTTTCACAGCCATCACGGTCGCAAGCGCGTTCCAATCGCCGCGAAAGTCCGGGATCAACACTTCAACTTTGCATCCCGGCACACGCGCGCGAATTTCCGTGATCGTACGCGCAAAAATAGCTGCGCCGCCGTCGGGCTGGTCATCGCGATTCACCGAAGTCACCACCGCGTAGCGCAATCCCATCCTCGCCACAGCCTCCGCCACGCGCTCCGGCTCGTCCTCTGCCGGAGGGCCGAGAGGTTTGCCGCTTGGCACCGCGCAGAAGCCGCACGCGCGCGTGCAAATGTCGCCCAAAATCATGAATGTGGCCGTTCCGTGCTCCCAGCATTCACCCATGTTGGGGCAGCGCGCACTCTCGCACACGGTGTGCAGGTCCAGAGTGCGCATGGTGCGCTTCAATTCCTGATATTTTGGTCCGCCGAAAAATCGCACGCGCAGCCAGGAAGGTCGCGGGTGCGCCGAAGGTGGCGGCGCGGAATTCGCAAGGATGGTAAAGGGCGTGGCCATGTCCGTTTGGCTGAAAATCCATTGTACGCGGAACGGCCCAGGCGAGACAACCGCGCTGGGAGGGGCAATTGGCGCTAAAGTCGTAAGCGTGTCTGCCGATATGCTAGACAGGAAAGATAGGTTTCGAACTTGATGCGCACTGGAAATCGCGTATCCGTTGCGAGGCTTGAGCGGCTGATTGTGCACGACTTAACTTGCTGGACTGAGGCTTAGATGGGCTCCATCGACTTGCAAATCACGGCGCTCCAGAATGTATCGCCTGCGCAGGTGGCCGAAGTTGCCCCCGCTCCGGCGCCCCAGCCGACCAGCGAGATCCCTGCAACGAACAAAATCCCTGAGGCGTCTGTGCCGAAAGCTCAGCAGGATACCGTGTCACTGTCCGGAACACGCCCGCCGCAGCAACGGCAACAAAATGCGCAATCATCCGGGAACGCTCAGCCGGCGACGTTCGCATTGTTGGCTCATACGATCACATTTCCGCCGAGCCAGAATTCCACCCCCGCATTCACCACTTCTGCTTTCCCACCTGCCGCGACCGCGCCGCCAGGTCAGAATCAAGGATCTGCTGTGATCGCCGCCACGCCGAATACTGCGGCCACAAGCGTCATTGCGGCGTCAGCTGCGCAAGCCACCGCCACAAATCAAACGCCGATTGCAACAGCCGCTGCCAGCGCGGAGGCGACTGCAACGCCGACAAGCGCGCCCAGCACAGCCCCGCCGCAGCAAACTCTTCAGCAGCTTGACCGGGTGCTGCAGCAGCTCGGCATCGATCCGCAAAGTCTCAGCCTCATTAGCCGCGAAGGAATGTTGAACTGGGTCAACGATCCGGCGGCGCTTCGGCAAATCGTACAAAATGTGCAGTCCGCAGCCAATAGTTCGCAGGCGAATGCTGCGGTCGGCGCCGCCCATCCGACTTCAATTGCGACCGAGCTCTCCAGCTCCAGCGCCAATCAGAATCCGGTCCAACCGCCAACGCCGAATCAACCGCAGGCGCCGGCGGAGCAGACAAATCCCACGTCCGACAACTCGCCGGTAGCCGACAGCGCGAACAGCAACGCTTCGAATCAAAGCGCAGCGACCGCACAACAGAATGCGACTGCGGTTATGCAATTTCAGCAATTGCAAGACTCCTTCGCACCCGATGGAGGGCAGCCATCTCCACCCGCTGCCAATCCAGCAGACCCAACCACACCGCAGGGTCGGCATCTGAACGTCTCCGCGTAGCCGTCCAAATCACTCCGCTGATCTGTTCAAGTTGAACCACGCGCGGACCTGCCACTATGTTGTACTATTACCACACCGCGACGAATCTATCTGTCGTTGCTGGTATAAGCTATTGATTGTAAAGGGCTATAATTACAGCTGAGGGGCCACCGAACTGCAAACAGTCTCTCAGCCCAGCGAATGTCCTATCAACTTACAATTCAACGACCAGTTGGAACTCGCGGCGTCGGGCTGCACACTGCGGTACGCTGCCACCTGCGGCTGCTTCCGGCTCCCGCGGATACCGGCATCGTCTTTCGGCGCGTGGACCTGGACAATTTCGAGATCGAAGCGCACGTGCGCAACGTCGCGCGGGTGAGCTATGCCACCAGCTTGATGAAGCAGGGCGTGCTGCTCTCCACGGTCGAGCACCTGCTCGCGGCACTGTACTCCTGCGGCGTGGACAATGTGTATGTGGAACTGGACGCGTTGGAACTGCCGATCCTGGACGGCTCCTCTAAACCCTTCATCGAACTGTTGGCGCAGGCCGGGATTCGCAAGCTGCGACGGCAGCGGCGCTACATTCACGTGATCAAGCCGCTGGAATTCTCCGACGGCGACCGCCGCATCGGAATTTATCCGGCGGACGAATTCCGCGTGCACTGCTTCGTCGACTACAAACACCCGAATGTGGGTCCGCAGGAAGTGGAAATGACGGTGGACCGCCAGTCGTTCAGCCGCGAACTGGCGCCGGCGCGCACTTTCGGATTTATGAAGGATTTTGCGGGCTTGCAAGCGATGGGATTGATTCGCGGCGGCTCGGTGGAAAACGCGATCGTGCTGGACGACGAGGGCATTCTGAACGGTCCGCTGCGTTTTCCAGATGAATTCGGCCGCCACAAGGCGCTGGACCTGATCGGCGACCTCGCGCTGGTGGGACGACCGTTGAAAGCGCGCATCGTCGCGCACAAGGCCGGTCACGCGCTGCACACGCAGCTGGTCACTCGCCTGCTTGCCGACCACACGCTATGGACCGAAACGACCGATGCGCACGATTCCGCCGATGCGCGGCCATCCGTCGGCGGCTCTCTCCCTGCGACGTCTTAGCTTCCAGGAAATTTTCAGGCGCTGCGAATAATCACAAAATGAATCAGGCGTCGCGTGCGGAAGCCGAGCTTTTCGTACAGATGAATCGCGGAGACGTTTTCCTGCCGTACGTGCAGAATGGGCGTTTCGCCGCGTTGCATGATTTTGCGCATCAAGATGGACATCAATTCGCGGGCATATCCACGGCCTTGAAAATCCGGGTGAGTACAGACCGCGCTGACTTCGGTGTAACCGGGTAAATGCAGCCTTTCCCCAGCCATGGCCACCAGACGACGTGATTTACGAATTCCCAGGTACTCGCCCAATTCTCGCGTGCGCGTTCCGAACGGCCCGGGCTTGGTCAATTCGGCGAGCGCGACCATTTCCGGCACATCTGCTGGCGTTAATTTCTCGGCTGGAAAACCGTCCTGCGCCAGATTGGGTTTCTCACAAACCATCTGCAGCAGCGGCGAGGCGTGGACGGTGATCCATCCCGCGGGAATTTGCGGCGGCTGGTCGAGGAACAGCACAGCGGCGGCACGCTGCAGAGTTTTCGCAAGTGAAGCGTATGCTTCGCTGGTCGGTTCACCCATTCCGGCGAGCAAAGTCACTTCGGGCGGATAACGCTTTGCGAGTTCGTCGCCTTCCGCCAAGTGCGTGTGGAGCGTGCAGAGCGAATTCCAGATCGGATTGTCCAGACTGTGCATCGTCTTCGGCGTCTTGAATGCTTCCTGAGTTTTCATCGCTGCTCTATTGATCCCTGCTGCTTCGATGCTCGCACAATTTATGCGGCGCGGGAAATCCGCGCTATCCGATAGTTGCGGCCAAATTGTCCTGTGAAATTACCGCTGGAAGAGAATCGAACTTTGGGCGGTGGCGGGTTTGCCGTTACCTGAAAACCGAACGACTCCAGTCTGGTCGGTAAAGAAACTCCGCTGCCCGGTTGTGCCGCGCTGAACGGGATCGGCCGTCACTGTGTAGCCGGAAGCGCCTCCCGAGGTGCAGCCTTGCGCCGCGGCCTTCGGTGAAATCACCGGCGCTGTAGCTCCGTCTGGAAACAGCGGAGTGTAAGTGAATCGGTATCCGAATTTGCGGCCTGACGTGAGCGACGGGTCTAGCATCACAGCATGATTGCAAGTTGATTCTCCCGCTGTGCCGTCTCCCAGAACCTGCAGACGGGAAGGAAATCCATTTTCGAACCTCGCGGCGTAGGTAATCGCGGCGGTATTGACAGAGCGGAGCGCGGCGACGGCGGAGGCTTCGTTCGCGGCCACGCGCGCGTGCAGCAGATTCGGAATGGCGATCGCGGCGACGATTATGACGGGGATGATGAGGAGGCCGAGATATCCCAGCACCAGGCCGGTGACCGCAAGGCCCTTCCCGCCGATGCGCCCTGCGGAGTTGCGAATTTCGGACAGGGAGATGTGGCCGAGAATAATTGCGGCGATGGAGGCGGGTAGGAAAAACAGGAAGATTCCGCAGACCAGGCTGGCGATGGCTTTGCCGCTGGTGGGCGCGCTGCCGGTGAAGGGCGGCGGAGTTTCGGATGAATTTCCGGCAACAGGCAGGGGTACTGGAGTTGTACGTGCGGCGGCAGACGAAGGCAGCGGCTTTCCGCACTTGGAGCAGAATTGCCGGGAATCGGGATTGGCCATTCCGCAGTTTCGACAAAACATCGCGCGCCTCCGGTTCTGCCTACGAGGAAATATATCGCTTTGGTTAACGAATGCACGGACTTTATGACGCCGGAGTGCTGGATGCGGCTGAAAAAAGTCAAAGACGCCGAGAGATCCTTCGCTGCGCTCAGGATGACGGCGCACCGGAGCAAATGCGCGGAGTTTGTGAGCGCGAGAGCAGGGGCGGGTCTGAGGCCCGCGCCCGCCGAAGCTCGGCAGCGCATGGAGGCTGTTTCGATTGCCAAAGCTGGGCGGGGAAGCGACAATACCTCTCGCATGCCTGCCGCCGATGCCGTCATTGTGATCCTGGCCGCTGGGAAGGGAACGCGCATGCGTTCCGACCTGGCAAAAGTGTTGCATCGCGCGGGAGGACGGCCGCTGCTGGAGCACGTAATCCGAGCCTGTCATCCGCTGAAAGCGGCCCAACTGCTGGCGGTAGTGGGGCACCAGGCCGAGGAAGTGGGCGCGCTGGCCGAATCGCTGGGCGCGGATACCGTGAAGCAGCAACCGCAGCGCGGCACCGGACACGCCTTGCAAGTGGCGCGGCGCGCGATGCGCAAGAGCGCGAAGCTGGTGATTGTGGTTCCCGGCGACGCTCCGCTGCTGCGCGCGGAGACTTTGGCGGCGTTGCTGGATACGCATCGCCGCGGCGAAGCGGCGGCGACGATTTTGAGCGCGGAGTTGAACGATCCTACGGATTATGGCCGCGTGGTACGCGATTCCGAAGGCCGCGTGCAAGCCGTGGTGGAAGAAAAGGCTGCGACGCCCGAGCAGCGCGCCATTCGCGAAGTGAATTCCAGCATTTATTGCTTCACGCTGGAAAAACTGTGGCCGTGCCTGAGCGCGTTGCGTCCGGATAATGCGCATCGCGAGCTGTACCTGACCGACGCGATCGCTTTGCTGCGCCAGCGCAACGAACGCGTGCTGGCGCAGGTGGCTCCGGACGCGAACGAAATTCTGGGATGCAATACACGCGCAAATCTGGCCGACGTGGACCGGATTTTCCGCGCGCGCAAGGCCGCGGAGCTGATGGAAGCAGGCGTGACGATTTATCTGCCGGAGACGGTGGTGATTGATCCGGAAGTGAGCGCGGGATCCGACACGGTGATTGAACCGTGCGTGCAACTGCTTGGGAAGACGCGGATCGGTGCGCTCTGCACGATTCAAACCGGGAGCGTTTTGCGCGATACTCGCCTGGACGATGAAGTAATTATCGGCGCGCACTCGACGCTCGATTCCAGCCGCGTCGGGAACAAGGCGCAGGTTGGTCCGTTTGCGCGGCTGCGTCCCGGGGCGGACATTCGCGCGGGCGCGCACATTGGAAATTTTGTGGAAGTGAAAAATTCCGTGGTGCACGAAGGCGCGAAGGCCGGGCACCTGACTTATCTGGGCGACGCGTCCATCGGGCGGGAAGCGAACATCGGCGCCGGGACGATCACTTGTAATTATGACGGCGTGGCCAAGCACCAAACCGCGATCGGCAATCACGTTTTCATCGGCAGTGACAGCGCGCTGGTGGCGCCGGTTCGGATTGGCGACGGCGCCTACGTCGCGGCTGGTTCGACGATTACGCACAATGTTCCGGCGGACGCGCTGGGCATCGCGCGCGGAAGACAGAGCAACAAGCTGGGTTGGGCGGCGGCGCGACGGCGCATGATGGCGCGGGCTGCGCGTGAGCAAGGGCGCAAGAAACCACGACGCCGCGGCAAGGTCGTGCGCCGTGCGAAGGGGAAAGTGCGCCGACGCGCGAAGAAGAAATCCTCCGAACGTTCCCGCCGTTAGAACTCCTTTCCAAAGCCAAAATCCGAACTTCTGTGGCTTGCTGGATTGATCTCGAGGCCAAAGCTTGCAGCCAGAACAGGGGCGGCAACGGAACAGGCGGGCCGGTGCCGCCAAAACAGGGACTGCGGCATCTTCGGCGCACATGCTAAAATGAGTGAAGGCGAGGCGCGACGATGAAATTGGGCGTGGTGCAATTTCCGGGGTCGAACTGCGATGCGGACGCTTTCCATGCGGTGGGCGCCATTGTGCGGCAGCCGGTGGAGTTCATCTGGCACCAATCGGAGGACCTGGCTGGTTGCGACGCTGTGATTCTGCCTGGCGGATTTGCGTTTGGGGATTACTTGCGGACCGGGGCGATCGCGCGATTTTCTCCGGTGATGAAAGCAGTGGAGCGGTTCGCGCGCGGCGGCGGACGGGTGCTGGGGATTTGCAACGGATTTCAGATTTTGCTGGAAGCGGGGTTGCTTCCTGGCGCGATGATGCGCAACCAGGGTCTGCGGTTTTTGTGCAGGCAGGTGCATGTTCGCGTGGAAGCTACGGATACGCCGTTTACTTGCGCGGCGACGCGCGGGCAGGTGCTGGAGATTCCCGTCGCGCACATGGAAGGAAATTATTTTTGCGACGCAGCGACGCTCCAGGAGTTGGAACGCAACAAGCAGATAATTTTTCATTATGTGCGGCCGGATGGCAGTGATGCAGGCGCTGACGACCGCGAGGCGAATCCTAATGGGTCGTTGCAGGCGATTGCGGGGATCTGCAACCGCGAACGCAATGTGCTGGGTTTGATGCCGCATCCGGAACGGGCGGTGGAGTTGGGACTGGGATCTGCGGATGGACTGGTGATTTTCCGGTCTCTGGTGGCTAGCTTGGCGGCTGACGCTGGTGCGCAGCAGCGCGCGTCGGGAGTTACGGCGGCGGTGCCGGCGTAGCGGGATTTTCAGCGATTCCGCGAGCACTGCGTCCTCGGTGGGGCGCAAGCAATTCAAAAGCTCGCGGGAAAGGCACCGCGAAATGAAGGGCGCTATCGCGCCATACTTACCCAGCCCTTCGGTGGGCTGGGCTGACTTTTGCCGCGCCGCCCTGAGAACCTGCCGCCGGCGGGTTCTCAGGGTAAAACGGCGCTGGTTGGTTGCTTCGGGTACTGCGTATCGCAATTGTTAACGCCAGCAGCGGCCAGAGAGCGCCATTGGAATTTTCTCTACAAAATGATTGATACCGAAATTAAGGTTACCCCGCAGATTGCCGCCGAGCACGGCCTCACACCTGAAGAATATGCACGCACGCAGAAAATATTGGGGCGCGATCCCTCGTTCACGGAGCTGGGAATTTTCAGCGTGATGTGGAGCGAGCACTGCTCGTATAAATCCTCACGCGTGCATTTGAGGCGGCTGCCAACGCGCGGGACGCACGTCGTCCAGGGGCCGGGGGAAAATGCCGGGGTGGTGGATATCGGCGACGGGATGGTGGCGGTTTTCAAGATTGAATCACACAACCATCCTAGTTTTGTCGAGCCGTTCCAGGGCGCGGCTACCGGAGTGGGCGGGATCCTGCGGGATATTTTCACGATGGGGGCGCGGCCGATTGCGGTGATGGATTCGCTGCGGTTCGGGCCGATTACGGCGGGACCAAGCATGGGCAGGGTAACGGCGGAGGAGATGGCGCGGAACCGGCACATTTTGGACGGGGTGATACGCGGTATCGGATTTTATGGGAATTGTTTTGGGGTGCCGACGGTGGGCGGCGAGGTCGGGTTTGAGCCGTGCTATTCGAACAATCCGCTGGTGAACGCACTGGCGCTGGGAATTTGCCGGCGCGAGGAATTATTTTTTGCCAAGGCGCGGGGCGCGGGGAATCCGGTGATTTACGTGGGCGCGAAGACGGGGCGCGACGGAATTCATGGCGCTTCGTTGCTGGCGTCGGCGGAATTCAGCGAGGAGTCGCAGCAGAAGCGGCCGAACGTGCAGATGGGCGACCCGTTCATGGAGAAACTGCTGCTGGAAGCTTGCCTGGAGGCGATGCGTACCGGCGCGGTGGTGGCGATTCAGGATATGGGCGCGGCGGGGTTGACGAGTTCGAGTTCGGAGATGGCTTCGCGCGGCGGGTTGGGAATTGAAATTGATCTGGCGCGCGTGCCGCAGCGCGAGACGGGGATGACGCCGTACGAAATTATGTTGAGCGAATCGCAGGAGCGCATGTTGTTGGTGGCAGAGCGCGGGCGGGAGCGCGAAGTTTTCGATGTGTTTCATAAGTGGGGATTGGACGCGGTCGAAATTGGGCGCGTGACGGAAGATGGGATTTTGCGCGTGCTGAATCATGGCGAGGTGGCGGCTGCGATTCCGGCGCACGCGATTGCGGAGGAAGGGCCGCGGTACGAGCGGCCGATTGCGGCGCCGGAGCCAAAGGGGGCGGACGCGGGTGCTTTCGTGCCATCGGCTGCGGCTGGTGCTGATTTGAGTGCGAATTTTTCGCGCTTGCTGGCTTCCCCGACGATTGCTTCGAAGCATTGGATAACCGAGCAGTACGATTCGATGGTGCAGACGAATACGACGTTTGGTCCTGGGGCGGGAGATGCGGCGGTGTTGCGGTTGAAGGAATCGAAACGCGCTTTGGCGCTCGCAACTGACGGCAATGGGCGTTGGGGATTTCTGGCGCCGCGTTTGGGCGCGATGCATGCGGTGGCGGAGGCGGCGCGGAATGTGGCTTGCAGCGGGGCGCGTCCGATTGCGGCTACGAATTGCTTGAATTTCGGGAACCCGGAAAAGCCGGAGGTGATGTGGCAGTTCAGCGAAGCGATCGATGGGATTGCGGAGGCTTGTCGCGTTTTGGAAACGCCGATCACTGGCGGGAATGTGAGTTTTTATAATGAGACTTTGGGGAAGGCGATTTATCCGACGCCGGTGCTGGGCGTGCTGGGATTGATGGAGGACGCGGAGTGCGCGTTGGGTTCGGGATTTCGGAACCAGGGCGATGCCATCGTGTTGCTGGACGGAAAACCGGCTCCCGGGTCTGACGCCCCGTCGTTCGGCGGGCTGGCGGACCCTTCGATCCCGGCACTGCCAGGATCTCAGGGTGAAGGGAAGGCCGCCGCTACGAAAACCGAATTCGCTTCCAGTGAATACGCCAAGACGATTCATGGCGTCGTCGCGGGCGCCCCGCCTGCGATTGATTTGGCGGCGGAGAAACGGTTGATTGATTGTTTGGTGGCCTTGGCCGGCGAGCGTGCGGTGCTTTCGGCGCATGATGTTAGTGATGGCGGGCTCGCGGTTTCGGTGGCGGAGGCTTGTTTTGGGCGCGACGGGCTTGCTGCTGAAATTTCAATGGGTGCGGTGGGCGCGGATGATTTTGCGGAGGTTGCGTTATTTGGTGAGCGAGGGGCGCGGGCTGTTGTATCTGTTGCTCCTGCTTCGCTTGCCCGCGTGAATGAGATTGCGGCACAATATCACGTCGCTGCGCAACGTATCGGTACAGTCACTCGCGGTGAATTCCGCATCCAATATCAGGGCGCGGCTGTGATACAAGGCAGTATCGAATCGTTCCAGCGAGTGTGGAGCGAAGCGCTGCCAGGGGCCATCGAAAACGCGTGAGCAAATTGATCCAACTCGGCGACGATCATTTTCACGACCATTGCGGCGTGTTCGGAGTATTTGGGCACCCGGAAGCGGCGAAGATGGCTTATCTGGGGCTTTACGCGTTGCAGCATCGGGGGCAGGAATCGGCGGGGATTGCCTCCACCGACGGGGCGCAGGTATTCGTGCACAAGTCGCTCGGATTGGTGCAGGAAATCTTCACGCCGGAAGTGATTGCACGGCTTCCTGGCGACGCATCGATCGGGCACACGCGGTATTCCACGGCGGGCGACAATACGCTGATGAATGCGCAGCCGGTAGTGATTGACTGCAACAAAGGGAAAATCGCGCTGGGGCATAACGGAAACCTGACGAACGCGATCGAGTTGCGCAAAAAGCTGGAACATCGCGGATCCATTTTTCAGACGACCAGCGACACCGAAGTGATCGTGCACTTGATCGCGCGGAGCCAGGCGCGGAACCTGACGGGCGCGATCGCCGATGCGTTGAACCAGGTGGAAGGCGCGTATTCGCTGCTGCTGCTGACGCGCGATGAAATTTACGCGATTCGCGATCCGCGCGGTTTCCGGCCGCTGTGTCTGGGACGGCTGGATGGCGCCTGGGTGGCGGCTTCGGAAACTTGCGCGCTGGATTTGATTGATGCGGAATACGTGCGCGATGTGGAGCCGGGAGAAATGGTGCGGATTTCGCGCAGCGGCGTAGAGTCTTTTCATTTCGCGCCGGAAAAGCCGCTGCAGCAGTGCGTTTTCGAGCACGTTTATTTTTCGCGGCCGGACAGCCTGGTTTTCGGGATGCCGGTGAACCGCACGCGCGAACGCCTGGGACGTTTGCTGGCGAAAGAGCATCCGGTGGAAGCCGACATTGTGACGCCGGTGCCGGATTCGGGCGTTCCGGCAGCGATCGGTTATTCGGCGGACTCGGGAATTCCGTTTCGCATGGCGCTGATCCGCAACCATTATATTGGCCGGACGTTCATCGAGCCGGAGCAGGCGATACGCGATTTTGGAGTGAAGCTAAAGCTGAACCCCGTACGTCGAATGCTGGAGGGGCAGCGCGTGATATTGGTGGATGATTCGATTGTGCGCGGGACGACAAGCCGAAAAATCGTGCGGCTGGTGCGCGACGCGGGCGCGACGGAAGTGCACGTGCGGATCAGCTGCCCGCCGACGATTTCTCCGTGTTACTACGGAGTGGATACGCCGCGGCGCGAGGAATTGATCGCTGCAAACTATTCGGTGGAAGAGATACGGAAATATCTGGGCGCGGATTCGCTCGGCTACGTTTCGCTCGAGGGGTTGCGGTTGGCCGTCGAGGATATGGACGACGCTCGCCACAAATTCTGCACATCGTGCTACACCGGCAGCTATCCGACCGAGCTGGTGCAATTGGAAGTGGAGGCTCATCGTGAAGGCTGACGTGGAAGAAGCCGTGGCCGCAGACCGGGAACGGCTGGAAAAAACGCGCGAGGAGCGTCACGAGCACGCGACGACCAGCGACAAGGTCTGGCGCGAAGTGGTTTCGTGGTTTTGGGTGATCATGGCGTTCCTTTTCATCGAAGGGACGCTGGTGCAGGCGCGGGTGATCCCGAGCGGCTCGATGGAAAACACGGTGCTGATCGGCGATCACTTGATTGTGAGCCGGTTTGGATACGATGCCGGGATCCCGTTTACGCCCTGGCATGTGCCGCTGTGGCGCGAGCCGAAGCGGCAGCAGATCACGGTGTTTCGCGCGCCGCTAGCGGACCAAGGATTTCCGGATTTCATCAAGCGCTGCATCGGAGTGCCGGGCGACCGCATAAAAATCGTGGATGGGACGGTATTTGTGAACGGAACGGCGCTGAATGAGCCCTACGCCATACACAATCCGAATGCCAGCGATTCGCCAGTAGAAAATTATCCGGCGAGAACCAACGAAATGGCGTTCGCGGACAATCCCGAGTGGCGGAACGAACTAGTCAAGCAAGTACAGAACGGCGAGCTGGTGGTGCCAGCGGGCGAGTATTTCATGATGGGCGATAACCGCGACAATTCGAACGACAGCCGCTACTGGGGCTTTGTGCCGCGGGAAAACATTATCGGGACGCCGGTATTGATTTATATGTCCATCGAGGCGCCGGAGGACGTGTGGGAACCGGGGCACGTGGGCGAGCGGTTTGCGACGTATTTGAACGCCGTGATTCATCCGGGAGAGATTCGCTGGAAGCGGCTGTTCCACATATTCTAGTTCGCAGGAAGATTCAGGAATCAGGGATTTAGTTCGCCTCCTTCAGGAAGCAGAAACCAACCATGCGCTATGCCGATGCCGGAGTAAATATTGCGGCGGCCGATGAAGCGAAGCGGCGGATTGCGGCTATGGCGCGCAAGACTTTTACGCGCGGAGTGCTGGCGCCGATCGGTGGCTTCGGCGCGCTTTTTCAGCTGGATGCAAAACGCTGGCGCGAGCCCATTCTCGTTTCGAGCGCCGACGGGGTCGGCACAAAACTGAAAATCGCGTTTGCCACGGGGATTCATTCGACGGTGGGCGCGGATATTTTGAATCACTGCATTAATGATATTTTGACGCAGGGCGCACAGCCGCTGTTTTTTCTGGATTACCTGGCGATGGGGAAGATTGACGCGCGTGTGGTGGAGCAGGTGATCGAAGGGATGAGCCGTGCGGCGCGTCATGCGGGCTGCGCGTTGATCGGTGGGGAAACGGCGGAGATGCCGGATTTCTACGCGGCGGGCGAATACGATCTGGCGGGATTTATTGTGGGCGCGGTGGAGCGGAAAATGCAGCTGGATCCGCGGCGCGTGCGTTCGGGGGATGCGCTGCTGGCGCTGCCTTCGAGCGGATTGCACACCAATGGATATTCGCTGGCGCGGAAACTGGTTTTTGGAGTGGCGAAGCTGAGCCCGAATACGTACGTAGCCGAAGTGAGCAACAAGATTGGGCCGGAATTGCTAAAGCCGCACCGGGCTTATTGGCCGCTGCTGAAAAGTATTTTGGCGCGCGGTTGGGTGACGACCATGGCGCACATTACCGGCGGCGGGATTACAGGGAATTTGCCGCGGGCTTTGCCGGCGAACGTGCAGGCGGTGATTGATTTGGGTTCTTGGCCCGTGTTGCCGATATTTCGTTATTTGGCGCGGTTGGGTGCGATTGAGCGCGATGAGCTTCTGCAGACATTTAATTTGGGCGTGGGAATGATTTTGGTGGTGCCGGCTAAGCATGTGTCGAAGGTGGAGACGGAATTGAAACGGCGGCGGGAGAAGTTTTATTTGATTGGAAGGATTGAGCGGGCGGTGCGGGGGAAGCCGAGAGTGATTTATAGCGGGAAGTTGGGGTTGTAGGATTCTGGAGAAGGCTTTTTACCGCAGGGACGCAGAGAGTTCGCAGAGAAAACCCAAAGAGAAGCTAGAGATCCTTCGCTGCGCTCAGGATGACCTGGCGCCTGAACTGAGTGCGACGGCGCGAGCACAGCCAACAACAGTGGCTCTCCCGCGACGCGCCGCTCAGTGTGATGCGCGCGCCATTGCGCTACTGATTGGGATTGTCAATATCTACCGCAGCTTTCCACGAGTTGTCGCTTTGCTTCTTCCAGACGACTACGTATTTGCCTTTCTCGTTGCTTGATTTGCCCTTCTTGTCGGTGGTGAGGAAATCGTAGGTGCCGGTCTCGTAGGCTAGCTCACCTGAGCGCGCGACTTCGATGGTCGTGGTCTGAAAACTCAGGCCGGGGCCGGGTGTGGCGAGTAGCGAGGCCCAGTTCTTGCGGATATTTTCTTTGCCTCTTGCGGCAGGGGCTTGGTTGGGGAATTGCAGGGCGTCGTCGGCATAGAAGGAGACGGCTGTATCGAGATCTTTCGCGGCGGAGGCTCGGCTCCATGCGGCGGAGGCGACGCGGATGGCGGCTTCGTCGGCAGTGCGGGCTTGCTGGATTTCCTGCTGGTGTTCGGCTTGGCCGTCTTTTTCGCCGGCGCGGTAGCAGGAGGTCGTGAAGGCCATCGCGAAAATCGGGGCTAACAAGATTAGACGGTTGCGCGACATGGAGAGCCTCCTGTGCGAGTTTTTGCAGCGTTGCGCAGGACACGATGCCTTGGTGGGGGGCTGGAGTCAAGGCTGTGTCGGGGCAATTAGGAAAGTCGAAAGATTTTACGCAGAGGGCGCAGAAAAAGGCGGCAGGCAGGCTTCGCTGCGCTCCGGATGACGGCGCTACGGGGCGGGGCGAAGTTTTGCCGGTTTGGGGAACTGTGCTAATTTCGGGCGGTCATGAAGAAACGGATTGGCGTGCTGCTATCGGGGCGCGGATCGAATTTTGAGGCGCTCGCGGAGAGCGTGGCGGCGGGACGCATTCCGGATGCGGAAATTGCGATTGTGGTGAGCAATCGCGAGGGCGCTGAGGGGATCGAAAAAGCGCGGCGGCGCGGACTCGATGCGCGAGTGATTCCTTCGAAGGGACTGGAGCGCGAGGCTTACGACAAGTTGGCGGTGGCGGCGCTGCAAGAGCAAAAGGTTGATCTGGTTTGCCTGGCGGGGTATATGCGGCTGCTCTCGCCGCATTTCGTCGCGGCGTTTCCCAATCGGATTTTGAATATTCATCCGTCGCTGCTGCCGGCGTTTCCCGGGCTGGAATCGCAGCGGCAGGCGCTGGAGCATGGCGCGAAGTTTTCCGGCTGCACGGTGCATTTCGTGGATGAAAATCTGGACGCAGGGCCGATCGTGTTGCAGGCGTGCGTTGCGATCGAGGACGGCGATACTCCTGAGACTTTGGCGGAGCGGATTTTGCGCGAAGAGCATCGGATTTACACCGAAGCGGTGCGCATTGTGCTGGAAGGGCGGTACCGAATCGAAGGGCGGCGCGTGCTATTGAATGCGCCGAAAGGGTCGGAGAGAAAATAGTGTCGTCCGCGAAATTCAAACCCGTGGAAGAGCAGCTGGCGTACCTGAAAAAGGGCGTGGCGGAAATTATTCGCGAAGAGGAATTGAAGGCGAAGCTGGAGCAGGCGGTGAAGACCGGAAAACCGCTGCGCGTGTATCTGGGCGTGGACCCGACCGCGCCGGACATTCATCTGGGGCACACGGTGGTGCTGCGGAAGCTGAAACAATTTCAGGACATGGGGCACACGGCGGTTTTTCTGATTGGTGATTTTTCGGCGATGATCGGCGATCCGACGGGGCAATCGGAGACGCGACCGCCGCTGAAGGCCGAGCAGGTGCAGAAGAACGCGGAGACTTATCTGCAGCAGGTGTTCAAGATTTTGGATAAGAGCAAGACCGAGGTGCGTTACAACAACGAGTGGTTGGGAAAACTGAGCAGCACGGAAGTGGTGCAGCTGTGCGCGCATTACCGGCTGGCGCGGATGCTGGAGCGAGAGGATTTTCGTTCGCGGCTGGAGGCGAATCAGCCGATTTCGGTGCACGAGCTTTTGTATCCGTTGCTGACAGCTTACGACGCGGTGGCACTGAAGTCCGACGTGGAATTGGGCGCGACGGAGCAGAAGTTTAATTTGCTGGTGCATCGCGAGATTCAGCGCGAGTACGGTTTGCCGGGGCAGGTGATTTTAACGATGCCGATTTTGGTGGGGCTCGACGGCGAACGGAAGATGTCGAAGAGCTTGGGGAATTACATCGGGATCACGGAGACGCCGGGGGAGATGTTCGGCAAGCTGATGTCCATTTCGGACGAGCTGATGTGGTCTTATTACGAATTGCTGACGGATTTTGGTTCGCCGGTGATTGTGCGGCTGCGTGAAGAGGTGAGCATGGGCGTGCTGCATCCGATGGACGCGAAGATGCAGATGGCACATACGATTGTGGCGGGATTTCATGGGGAAGAGGCCGCGAAAGAAGCGGCGGACGAGTTCCGGTTGGTGTACCGCGACCGGAAAGCGCCTACGGACATGCCGGAAATGAAATTGGCTTGGGGAAAGCGGCCGCTTTATTCGGTGATGACGGAAACAGGGCTGGCTTCGTCGCGCAGCGAGGCGGAGCGATTGATCAAGCAGGGGGCGGTGGAGGTGAATGGCGAGATTGAGAAGGATGTGAAGCGGACGATTGTTTTGAATCCCGGAGAGATGCTGCCTTTGCGGGTGGGGAAGAAGAAATTTTTGCGGGTGGTGGGGGTTTAGGCGCGCGAATTTACCGCCGAGACGCAGAGGACGCCGAGAAAAGCGGGTTTGCGGCGAGGTTACTGCGCGGGCCGCTCTGCGAAACGCTTCAGGCGATCGAGCCAGGATTGGTCGCGCAGTTTGACGGCGCGGCTTGTGATGAAGCGGTCCAGGATTTTACCAAGCTTGCTGGGCACTACATATTCGTCGCGCATGCTTAGTTTGGTTGCGTTTCCTTCAGGTTGCAGATCCCAACGCTGCATTCCGCGCACGCCGTAGGAATCCTGAAATTGCCATTCGAGGTGATGTTCCCATTGGTAGGCGGTGATGACGACCGTCAGCGCTACATCGTGGCTCTGCAGTTTTCCGGTGATGCGGACTTTCTGGCCTACCGCGAAATCGGGTGCGCCGCTTTGGACTTCGAAGTGGGCGTTCATTTCGGTGCCGTACCAGAGGGGCATGCGTTGGGGGACGAAGAAGACAAAGATTTCATTTGGGGCGGTGGAGATTTGTGTGGCTAATTCGATGCGGGCCATTGCGGATTGAACGTTATCTCATAATTTGTGGGTGGCGGAGAAATTCTGAGTGGCGCGAGGAAGGCCAAAGATTTATCACAGAGGGTACAGAGGAAAAACCGTAGAACACAGAGAAAGACGAGCCTACCGCAGAGGATGCAGAATAAGGCGAAGAGAGATCCTTCGCAGAGGAAGGCTAGGAGCACGGGCACGATCGCCTGTACCACGATGGCCGGGGCGATGCGGATTTAGACTTCGACGAGGACTAGGGAGACGTCGTCGGTGGGGGGGCCCTCGCGCCATTCGGCTACGCTGTCCAGGATGCCTCGCTTCATTTCGTTGAATGGGAGCAGGGAGGTTTCGCGGACAATTTTTTGGACGCCTTCGACGCCGAGCATTTCGCCGCGCGAATTGAAGACGTCGGTGATTCCGTCGGTATAGAGCACGATGCGGTCGCCGGCGTCGAGATCCACATCGAGCGTGGCTTCGGCGTCCACAGCCTCGGGCAGAGCGCCCAACACCATGCTGCGGGATTCGAGCAGGCGAGGCTCGGCACCCTCGTGCGCGATCATCGCGGGCGGATGTCCGGCGCCGGCAAAGATCATGCGGCGGCCGGGGCGGTCGATACGAGCGGCGGCGACGGTGAAAAAGAAAACCGAACTGCCGATATTGTGCATGACGAAACGGTTGAGTTGGCGAAGCATCGCGTCCAGCGCGGAGCCGGCGCGCAACTGCGTCATCATTTCGGTATAAATGCGGTTGGCGACCAGAGCGGAGCCGATGCCGTGGCCGGAGACGTCGCAGACGAGCAGATTCAGATAGTGGTCGTCGAGCGAACTCACCAGACCGAAATCGCCGCCGATGGTGCGCACCGGATGGTAGAAGGTTTCGACGCGCACGCCGCCCCAGACCAGTGATTTCGGCGCGAGGCTTTGTTGCACGCGCGCGGCCAGCTTGAGATCTTCCTGAATTTCCTGGTGGCGCTCTTCGAGTTTCTTGTTCACCTCGCGCAGTTCCTGTTCGGCGCGCTTCAGATCGGAAATATCGGTGAAAGTGACGATGGCAAACTGGCGCCCATCAGGATCTTCGACCGTGCGGGCGCTGATAATTACGGGCAAGCGCGAGCCATCTTTTCTGGGCAGCACGAATTCGAAACGGTTGTGGCCAACCTGCAAGCCTCGTTCGCGTTGCGCGACGATATAATCAGCTTCCGCTTTGTTATATAGCCGGTGGATGTCCGGGCCAACGATCTCGCCGCGGGGCAGGCCAGTCATTTGTTCGAGGTTGGAATTCACGAAAATAATATTCTGGCAGTCATCGGAGATGAGCACGCCTTCGTTGAGACTTTCCAGCACGCCCTCGATTTGTTGCAGCCAGTCCGGCTGTTCGACTTCCACTCACAATCCCCTTTGCGGCTGAAAGGCCCGTCCGCGTATCTTACCCAATTTGCTGGCCCAATTCGGGAGAAAACCGCTCAATGGCGGGCCGCATCTTTAGGAAGCAAGAACTGCCAGATTTGATGCAATGAATTGGCGGCGGGGCGCGTAATAATAAGAGGAGACTTCGCGGGCGATTTTTCCGCCGGCAAAGAACGAGCGAAATCATGACTGTGACTGCTGCATCCACCGCCGCATCCGCGGCAAAAATGCCGGGCTTGCCTCCCGGGCCAAAAGGCACGCCGCTACTGGGGCTGGCGCTGCAGGTGCTGCGCGACCCGCTGGCGACCTTGATGCGCGTGGCGCGGGAATATGGAGACATCGTCTGCATTCCGGTGTTTCGCCATCACCGCATTATGTTGAATCATCCGGACTTCGTTGAGCAGGTGTGCATCGTGCAGCACGCCAAATTTCACAAGAGCACGCTGACGAAAGATGTGACGCAGCGGTTGCTGGGGCAAGGCCTGCTGATCAGCGAAGGAGATTTCTGGCGGCGACAACGGCGGCTGGCGCAGCCGGCTTTTCATCGCACGCGCATCGCGGAATACGGCACGACGATGGTGGAGTGCGCCAGAACGCACATGCGCCGTTGGCATGACGGCGAGGTGCGCGACATCGCCGAGGAGATGATGGCGATGACGCTGGACATCGCCGTGCGCACGCTTTTTGGCACGACGCTGAGTGTGAAGGCGGAAGAGGTGGGTAAGTCACTGGGATTTCTGATGCGGTATTCGATGCGCAAGGCGCGGTCGCCGATCAAAGTGCCGGAGAATTGGCCCACGCCGAGAAATCGCCGGGCGGAGCGCGAGACGCAGTTTCTGGATTCGCTGGTGTACGGAATCATCAAGGAGCGGCAGGCGGAGGGAAACACGAATCCGCACAACGATCTGCTGGCGCTGCTGATGGGCGCGATGGACGAAGACGGCACGCAGATGACGCCGAAACAATTGCGTGACGAGACGATGACGCTATTCATGGCGGGGCACGAGACGACGGCGCTGACGCTTTCCTGGACGTGGTACATGTTGAGCGAGAATCCCGCGGCGCAAGCGCGGTTGCACGAAGAATTGCAGCGCGTGCTGGACGGGCGCGATCCGCAGGTTGCGGATCTGGAGCGATTGCCGTATCTGCGCGCGGTGGTCAGCGAGGTGCTGCGGCTTTATCCGGCGGCTTATATTTTGGCGCGGACTTCGATTGCGCCGTGCACGATCGGCGGATACGATTTTCCGGCGGATACGACGTTCATCATGGCGCAGTGGGTGATGCATCGCGACCCGCGATATTTTGATGACCCGGAAGTGTTTCGACCGGAGCGTTGGTTGGACGGGCTGGAGAACCGGTTGCCGGCGGGGGCTTATTTTCCATTTGGGGATGGGCCGCGCAGGTGCATCGGGCAGGGGTTCGCGTTGCTGGAATTGGGGATGGTGATCGCGACTGTGGCGCAGAAGTTTCGGTTTCAGTTGGTGCCGGGGCATCGCGTGGTGCCGGATCCCTTGGTAACTTTGCGGGCGAAATATGGGATTCGGGTGAAGGTGCATGCGCGGGGGTGAGTGGTGCGGGTTTAAGCGCGGCGGAAAAAGTCAAAAGATTTGACGGAGGACACAGAGGAACGGCGGAGGCAAATCTGAGAAAGACGCAGGAGGTCTACCGCAGAGGCGCAGAGTTCACAGAGAAAGGCGGGAGAGATCCTTCGCTGCGCTCAGGATGACGGCGCTTGTCGTATCGTCACTTTACAAATTCGGGTTGTTCGCCTTTGCCCCAGGGATCGTAGGTCAGGCTGAAGCGGATGCGGTCTGGGATGGGCGGGTGGGAATAGAACATGAAAACGGTGATGGGGCTGGGCGCGGGGTCGGAGAGATCAACTTCGCCGAGAACCTGAAAGGCTTGCGCGGCGACCTGGCTGGAATCGGGGATTAGGCCGTGGGTGACTTCCAGGCCGTATTGATCCGCTTGGTGCTCGAAGTGACGGCTGACGGCGCTTTGAACCGGGCTCGCGATAAAGGAATAGACGGAAAGTAGAAGCAGCAGCGCGGGGAGCGAAGCCCAGTCTTCGACACCGCGAATGCCCCAGGCGGTTCCGAACCGCCGCAGCAGCCAGCCGATGGTGCGGAAGCCGAGATAGAAAAGCACGAACAGGAATACCGCAGCGAAGAGCAAACCCTTCCAAATGTGGTTGAGAACGTAGTGGCCGGTTTCGTGTCCGGCAACAAGCACGATTTGCGGCGTGGTCATCTTGGCGATGGTGGTGTCCCACACGACGATGCGTTTTGATGCGCCGAGGCCGGTGACGTAGGCGTTCAGCTCCGTGGTTTTTTCTCCCGCGCCCATCCAGAACATGCGCTCCGGCGGAATATTTACGCCGGCGCGCTGGACCATCGTTTCCAGGCTGGCGGTGAGCGCCGGATCTTTTTGTTGAAGCGGTTCGAACTTGTGGAACATGGGATCCACGATCACGGGCTGAATGAAGACGAGAATCACCGCGATGGGCAATGAAACCAGCCAGAAATAAAACCACCAGCGGCGCGGGCTCCACCGAATGACGGCGTAGAGAATCGCAACGAGAATAATTCCGAGCACGATACCCAGGAACTGACCCTTGGTCCAATCCCAAAACCAGGAGCTCCAGCTCTGAATGCTGAGGCCGTATTTTCGCTCGACCGAGTTTTCGTAGATGTTCGAGGGCAGACCGAGAATAGCCATGGTCAAGATCAAGAGCGGCGCGAAGACCGCGGCTTGAACGAACCGATTGCGGGAAACGGATTCAGCCCAATCGCGAAATTGCGGGCCGAACCTCCAGAACAGGATGACCCAGAGGACGAAGATGCCATAGAAAAAATCGATCCAGGCAAAACGAGCGTGAAAACGGCCGAGATCGCGCGCTTTGCGGTAGAGGTCGGGCGGGAGCGTGTAGGCCGTGACCTTCCTTTCGGATGACTGCGGCGGTGGGACGGGAGTTGAAATGTTGGGGGTGCTGGACTGAGGTTGCGAGGATGGTGGTGCGGCGACGGGGGTGGGCGCGAAGTCGTTTGCGGTGCGCGCAGGTGCTCTGCCGAAGGCGACAGGCGTGGTGGCCAGAGTTAGTAAGAGCAGAAACCAGAGTGCGGCAGATCTCATCCTTGCTCCAAACAGCTTGGCGCTTCGCCTTCCCGACCAAATTCGAACCGCGATTATGACGTGGCCGCCGAAGGCGTGCAAGGCTGTGGCGGCAAATGCGGAAGATTTCGCAGCGGGCGCCGCGTCAGCGCGGTATTTCGCAGATAATCTGGGCAGCTGAGGAACTTTCGCGCAGGCTTGGCCGTAATTATTGATACATTCCGCGCAGCTCGTTTCCTGAGGAGTTTTCTACCGATGAAGCTGGTGATTGAGGGTGTGGGCAAGCAGTACGCAGGAAAGTTGTGGGGGCTGCGCGATTTGCAGATGGAAATTGGCCCGGGGGTGGTGGGATTACTGGGGCCGAACGGCGCCGGAAAATCCACGTTGATGCGGATTCTGGCAACGGTGACGCGCGCGACGGAGGGGCGTGTGTTGTGGAACGATGCGGACATCGCGCGAACGCCCGATCCGCTGCGCAGCGTGCTGGGATATTTGCCGCAGGATTTTGGCGTGTATCCGCACCTGACGGCGCGTGAATTTTTGGAATATTTGGCCGCGGCCAAGGGATTGGACGCTGCGTCGGCGCGGCGGAGGATTGACGAGTTGCTGGGCGTGGTGAATCTGGGCGAGGTGCGCGAGCGCGCGCTGGGCGGGTTTTCCGGCGGAATGAAACAGCGCGTGGGAATCGCGCAAGCGTTGCTGAACGATCCGCAACTGCTCATCGTGGACGAGCCTACGGCGGGGCTGGACCCGGAGGAGCGCGTGCGATTTCGAAATTTGCTTTCCGAGCTTTCCGGGGAACGCATCGTGATTCTTTCCACGCACATTGTTTCCGACGTCGAGGCGATCGCGACCGATATCGCGATTTTGGGGGGCGGACGGCTGCTGGCACATGCGGCGCCGGAGGAATTGTTGCGGTCAGTGGAAGGCCGAGTATGGGAGTGGGTGATTCCCAGCGCCGAATTGCCGGCTGCAAGGCAGCAATTTCAAATTTCTGGGAGTGTGCGGCGAGGCGATGGCGTACATGTGCGGGTGGTGGCGGCGCAGCGGCCTGGTCCTGACGCAGTGGCTGTGGCGCCATCGCTCGAGGATGCGTACTTGAACTGCATTTCAAGGCAGCGCGCGAGCGCGGCGGCGGGCGCGCGATGAGTGGAAGCAGAGCCAGCCGCTGGCACGTGCTGCTGGAACTGGCGCGTGCCGATTTTTTGGAGCGCGTGCGGCGCTACAGTTTTCTGATTACATTGTTGTTCGCGATGTATTTCGGGTATCTGGCCGCAACTGGGAAGATTCTGTTGCAAGTGGGCCATATGCGCGGAATCTACAATTCGGCATGGATTGGCACGCTGATGTCACTGGTGGCGACTACGTTTCTTTCGCTGGCGGGATTTTACGTGGTGAAGAATACCATCGCGCGCGACCGGGCGACTCGCGTGGGCGAAATTCTGGCATCCACGCCCATTTCCAAGATTCTTTATCTCAGCGGCAAGTGGCTCAGCAATTTCATGGTGCTGGCTGTGATGGTCGGGATCCTGGGGATTTCGGGAATCGCGATGCAATTCTTCCAAGGAGAAGATTCGCACCTGCAGCTGTGGAAGCTGCTGGCCCCTTTCCTGTTGCTGGCGCTGCCCGCGATGGCGTTGGTCGCAGCGGTGGCGGTGGTTTTCGAGACGATTACCTGGCTGCGCGGCGGGTTCGGAAACGTAGCGTACTTTTTTGTGTGGACTGCCGGACTTGCGGTACCGGCTTCGGCGGGGGCGGAGGGCGGCACGAGTCCTTATGATTGGGCGGGGCTGAATCTGGTTTGGAACAGTATGAGAGCGGCGGCGCCGACTTCGAACAACAGCTTTTCGTTTTCGGTGGATGTCGGAACGCTTAATTTCGTGCACGCGACGTTTTTGTGGAACGGGATCGCTTGGACGGGAGGAATGGTGCTGTGGCGGATCGCCTGGATTGGTTTCGCGCTGGCGCTTGTGGCTTTTTCCGCTTTGCTGTTCGATCGGTTCGATCCGGCGCGAAGACGACTGCTTTCTGGTCGGAGCAAGCCTGCGAGTTCGGATTTGCCAGAGATTTCCGGCGTGGCGGAGGGAAGTTCGGTGATGGGAGCAATGTCGGCTGTGACGTTGACGCCGTTGCGAGCGGGGCCGGTACATTTCAGGTTTGGCGCGATGCTGGTGGCGGAGCTGCGGCTGATGTTGAAAGGGCAGAAATGGTGGTGGTATGCGGGCGCAGTGCTGCTGGTGGCGCTGGCGGCTGCGTTGCCGGGCGCGCAAGCTCGCGGCGTGGCGTTGTGCGTCGCCTGGATCTGGCCGGTATTGATGTGGTCAACGATGGGTGTGCGGGAAAGCCGCGATCGAACCAGCCCACTGCTTTTTTCGGCGCCGCATCCGATTGCGAGCCAGCTTCCGGCGGTGTGGTGCGCGGGAGTGGTGCTGGCGTTGATCACCGGCAGCGGATTCGCGCTGCGGTTGCTGCTGGGCGGAAATTGGCGCGGGTTGCTGGCCTGGCTGATCGGCGCGGCCTTCATTCCCACGTTTGCACTGGCGTTGGGAGTATGGAGCGGAACGAGCAAACCATTTGAAATTCTCTATACGCTATTGTGGTACCTGGGGCCGATGCACGCTACCGTGCCGCTGGATTTCATGGGATCGGCGCCGGCTACGGCGCTGACGCGCGTGCCTCTATTCTATCTGGCGCTGGCGGCGGGAATGTCCTTGGCAGCTTTGGCAGGGCGGAAGAGGCAATTGCAGACATAACTGGCGGTACAAGACTGTGCTGAGGGGCAGAGACGTTTGTACCTGCCGGGAAGTACAGGTTGTCTCTTAAGGCGCGGGACAGAACGCCAATTGCCACTCGCGCGAGCGGGCGGCTAGAATTAAAGTTTGCGTAACTGCCACCTGGGAGAAGCACGATGAAAATCGCACATTGGGGCCTTGGCATTCTGCTATTTATGCCGATCGGCATTGTGTCGGGGCAGGCACAACCGCCCCAGGACGCGCAGGCGCCCCCGGCAGCGCCGGCCGATCCTTTGGCGGCGGCTGCCAAGCAGGCGCGTGAAGCGAAGAAGGATCAGGCTAAGCCGGCGCGCGTGTGGGATGACGACAACGTTCCTAAGTCCAATGCTGCAATCAGTGTGGTGGGCCAGACGCCCGATGATAACGGTGGCGCCGCTGCTGCGCCGGGTGATGCGGCGGCCGCTCCGGCCGCAGCAAGTGGGTCTGCGGGGGCTGGCGGTGGCGCGGGCAGTCGGGCAGCGCTGGAAAGATCCATCGCGAATGCCAAGGACAAATTGGCGACGATCAAGGTGGACCTGGATCTGCTGCAGCGGACGTACACGCTGGATTCGCAGATGTACTACATCAAGCCGGACTACGCGTCGGACACGGACGGCGCGGCCAAACTGAAAGATGAGCAGGACCAGATCGCGGCGAAGCAACAGGAAATGGACGAAGAGCAGAAGAAAATTGATGACATGAATGCCGAGCTGTCGAAGCTTCCGGCGCCAGCCGCCGCACCCGCCAGCGACACTTCTAATTAATTTTCGATTGCGGCGCCGAATCTCCGGACGGTTCATTCTGCAGGACGATCCAGGAGGGCACAGAGCAAAGTCGAAAGAACCGGCGGGACGCCTGCCTCCGGGCAGGCAGGCCGGCGTTACGAAGCTTGTAGCGTTCTGTTCCATTTTGAAACCACACCACTACTAATAGTAGATATTTTTCTTGACACACTAGCCGCCGCAGAGCAAAATTCCGCACGTTAACGCTGCGTTACGCGAATGTTTCCGTTTGAGTGGCACAGCGCTGGACGATTTTCCATTCCCCGGACACGGCAACATCACTTTCACAGACATTTACACGCAAATTGAGAGGGACGATGCTGAATTTGGCAGGTGGAACGGTGCAGTGTTTGAATCCGGAATGCATCTCGCGGGGGCGCTGGCTGCGCCTGCACGATGCGCCGCAGGAATGTTGCAACAACTGTGGCGCGCCGCTGCATAGCGTGCCGCCTCCTCTGCCGCCGCGGTTCCGGATGCGCGCGCGGCCGATGAGGAGTTACCGACCGGCTGGGCGCGGCCGCTGAAGTTTTTGCGCGGCTGAGCCGCTGGGTTGGGGAGCGCTCGTCGAGTTCAACTTAGCGGAATAACTGGCAGTTGCAATAGAAAAGGCCCGAGGCAAACCAGCCGCCTCGGGCCTTTTTCGTTTTCAGAAACTTTCAGTGCTTCCTAGAAGTAAAGCTTCAGACCAAACTGGATCAGGCGCGGCCCGCGATCGGAAATAACCTGCGCGAACGTGGGGCTGAGAAAACCCGTATTGTCTACGCGCAGGAACTGCACGTGGTTGAAGGCGTTGAAAAATTCGGCGCGGAATTCGAGCGATTTGTTTTCCATGAAACTGGTTCTCTTGGTGATGGAAAGATCCCAATTGTTGATTCCAGGACCGCGCAAATAATTGCGAGGCAGATCGCCGTAGCTGAATAATGGAATTCCAGGCTGGTCAGCAGTGTTGGCGCAAGTTGGGTCGCTGTAAGGGCAGGCGTCGCAAACTAGATTGGTGGGGTCGAACCAGAAATTTCCGGTTTCCACCCCGTTACTGGTTCCGTTGCATTGACTGGTAAACATCTGATTCGCATTTCGGGGCTGGTGAGTGAGCGGGACTGGACCAATAACGTTGGGACGATCCAGATTGTTGTCCTGCTCACTGGCGTTGGTATTAGCAAAAATGTTGACCGGCTGGCCGCCCTGAAACGTCACGATTCCATTGAGCTGCCATCCTTTGGCAACTTTTTCCAGCAGAGCGTTCTCTGTGTGCGCCGCGAAGGGCAACTCATAAATGCCGCTGAAAACGAAGCGTTGTGGAACGTCAAAATCGGCGACGGCTCGGTCAAGGCGGTAATCGTAGGGGTCTGTGTAACCGGAGGAACGTGCACGGAAACCGGAAGTGAGGTCCATCGTCTTGGCCCAAGTATAGGCGGCGCGAAATGAGAAGCCATGGGAGAAGCGTTGGTCCAAAGTGATTTGCAATTGATCGCTATCCGACAGGCCGTTGCTGAAGTTTGTAAATAGTTGCTGAATCCCGGTCGGCAAGCCAGTCGGATCATAGGGATCGGACGGATTGATGAGACCGCCTGCGCAAGCAGCCAATGGCCGGGCGCATTCGGGATTAACGGGGGCATAGTTCAAGGCTGTTGCCGAATTCAGATAGGTTGAAAGCTGATATTGCTCGACAGTAACGGATGGGAAGTTCGTTTCACCCGTGGAAATGAGCTTTCGACCGAGACTGCCCACGTAAACGGTCTCGAGCATCATGTTCGGGGTGGCCTGCCACTGAAAACCGTAGTTGAAGTTCTCGGAATACGGCGTGCGGAAGTGCGGATCGGTCGTATAGGCATACGGAATTTTCGGATCTTCGAAAGTCCCCACGCCGCCCCCTTGCGTAGCAAAGGGAAACGAATTCGAATAGCCTGTCGCGGTAAATGGGTCCGCGATCGGGTCCACACCGGGAGCAAACGAATTGGGGAAGATGTTGGACACCGCGCCATACGGCGGTTCGCCACCGAACTGCAGGTTGAGGGCTCCGTCCTCGATATCGTAAAAGATGCCGAAGCCGCCCCGCATGACGAGTTTGGCGTTGCCGAACACGTCCCACGCGAAGCCAACGCGCGGGGCGAAGTTGTTCTTGTCCGGATAGACGAGGGCTCGATTGGGTGTACCGGGATCGCCCGGATAGAGTATGTCCGGAGGGGCATTGGGAAACACGGTGGATTGGGTCCCGGGAAAGAAGCCAAGAATATTGTTGTGAACGTCGAATTGAGGGATGTAGTACTCGTAGCGGAGGCCGAGATTAAGCGTAAGTCTTGAACTCGCCTTCCAAGTATCCTGGGCATAGATGCCGTAGGAGCCGGTGCGAATACCGTAGACAGCGTTAGAGACCTGATAATAATTATCCCAAAAGCCGCCCACAAAATCCGCCAACGGGTCGTTCGTCCAGGTAACACCATAGTTGTCAAAATCGAAGCTGCCGTTGTTATAGAAATCGTATCTGAAGTTCTGCCATATATGCGTGAAATCACCGCCGAACTTCCATTCGTGCTTACCGCGAGTCCAAGTAAAATTGTCGGCCAATTCAAAAGTGGTGCGCTGCAAATGAGTTGGTCCCTGGGGGGAAGGCCCGGTGGTGAAGCTGGACGCGTACATGATGGGCGGTGCGGTGCCTTTGGGGTCGTCGGGATTGACATTGGTAAAACCGAGCGCCGCTGGCGAAGTGGTGGTGGTGGGCACACCTTGCAGCGTCGAGTAGCGATTCACGGCGGCACGAAATTCGTTGAGCTTTCCGGCAGATAGCGTGTGCGTCCAGGTAAAGGTCCCGATCTGGGTCCGGTTGGTATCTGTGAAACCGGATCCGAGAGGCAAATCGCCGCCGGTCGAAGCCCCATTGATGATTTGGAAGGGGTAATTATCGCGTTCGTCGTTTATCACATAGACGAAGGACAGAGCATCGCGGGAAGTGAGGTTGTAGTCGAAATGCAGAATACCCTGGTCGTTGTCTATGGCGGCAGTGGGCGAGGAGACAAATCCGTTGTTGGGCAGGTTCGGCATCGGAACGAAAGCGTTGATGTAGTTTTGCATGACACTATTCACGAGCGAACCACCGGGTCCCGTGCCGCCTTGACCCGGGGAAGACAAATTATTGTACGGTACGTTATTTCCTGTGTAGGGATTGACCAGCTGCTCGTGTGCCGGCGGGTTCTGTTCTGATGGGGACGGCTGGATGCAATTCCCGCCCCCATCAAAGCCGGTCTGGCAAGTTTCGGCGAAGTTGCCGGTTCGTTCGGCGGGGCTCAAGACCGTCAAAATCGGAGAGGTCTGGCCTTCGCGGCTGCGCCAGCCTTGGTAGGCGGCGAAGAAAAACATCTTATCTTTCTTAATGGGACCGCCAATCGTGCCGCCAAAGACGTTTCGCTGAAACGCTTGTTTGGGCAAGGTATCGGGCAGAAAGTAGTCACGGGCGTTCAAGTCGGTGTTGCGCAGAAATTCGAACGCGTCTCCGTGGAAAGCGTTGGTCCCCGATTTTGTAATCTGATTGACGATTCCACCGGAAGTGCGGCCGTATTCTGCGTCATAGTTGTTCGTGAGAATCTTGAATTCCTCGACAGCGTCGGGATTCGGATTGACAACAACGTTGTTGCCGAGAAAATCGGTATTGTTCGCGCCGTCGAGCAAGAAGGTGAGCGACTCGGAGCGCTGACCGCTGACGGAAAACGGATTGCCAGAACCGTCATCGGGATCAGGCGAGAACACGCCCGCTTGCAGAAGGCCGAGCTGCAAAGTGTCGCGATCGGCCAAGGGGAGATCGTTGATCATGCGCTCGTTCTCGACTTTTCCGAGGACGGCACTGGTGGTATCCACCTGTGCGACGTTAGAGGTAACCTCTACGGTCTGAGTTTCCTTACCGACCTTTAGCGCCACGTCCTGGCGGCCGTTTTGATTTAGCTCGAGGACGATGCCGTCCTGGATGAAGGTTTCAAAGCCGGACTTATCTACTGTCAGACTGTATTTGCCGACCTGCACCAAATCGAAGAGGTAGGAACCGTCGTTGGCTGTCGCGGTGGTGCGCGCGATTCCGGTTCCAGTGTTGGTGAGGGTCACTTTGGCGCCGACGACCACGCCGCCGGATTGGTCGGTCACCGTGCCGCGAAGGGAGGCTTTGGTTTGTGCCCATGCCGAACCACTGAGGACTGCGAGAATGCAAAAGACAAATGCACATTGCAGCAGCGCACGAAGAAATCTCACACCCCACCTCCGTTGTAAGGACACTTGCCCAGGACACGCGGCGCGTGGAGTGCTTGGGACCGTTCAGCTGGAAAAAATAGAGGGCTACGGTTTCGCCCCGTAATTAACGACACAACCCCGAATCTCGCCCCAATCGCTGCAACTCACACAACCCCGATGCGGGAATCTATAGAACTGCGCGGCGAGGAAGTCAAGAAAGAAGCATTTATGGAAGCCATCAAAGCGATTGGAGTGTATGACTTGGGGTCAGAATTTTGAGGCAGGAAAGGGGGAGCGGCCGGTGGGGGTGCCGGCCGCTCATGGGCATTGGGGTGATGGAGGTGCAGACATTCGAGGCGCTTTGGAGAGCCCCGAACACGACTCAGTATGCCGCTAGAGAGTGGGGGAGTCGATAGGCCGCGCGGCCCATTTCGGCCCAGTACGAAAGTACGCGAAGGTGAGTTCGCGGGAGTTTCGCTCGGCCGGGAAGTCAAAAGATTTGACACAGACAGCGCGGAGGGAAGGCGGAGAAAAATCTGAGAAAAATAGAGGCAACTACCGCAGAGAAACAGAGAGCGCAGAGAAAGGCAAAGGCTAGGCGAGAACCAACGGCAACGGCTGCCTACCGGCAGGCAGGTCGGCGCTACGAATGCGAGGCGGCTTCGGGGACGGTTGGGATTGAATGAGGCGGCGGGCGGTGATAGGCTCGCCGAAGCAGTTGCCCCGACGCTGCGCGCAGTCGCGCGCCGCGAACTGCCCGTTTCTATCCATGGGCGCCACCGGAACAAAACTCGATCGCAAGCCGGCTGTGGCAGCGCAAGCCTTGGCATCGGTGCGCCAACTTTTGCTGGAACTGGGCAGCACGCGCGGGATGGAAGAGCTGGTGGCGCGCGGCGCGAAGGCGCACCTGGAGCGCGAGTTAGGGTTGGGCAGCCTGGAGCGCGTGGAATTAATGCTGCGCCTGGGCGACGCCTGCGGCGTGCGTTTGCCGGACCGGGTGGTAGCGGAAGCCGATACGGTGCAGGATTTGGTGGACGCGATCCTGCGGGCGGAAGCCGCTGGCGACGGTGGAAACGGCGACGGCGCTTACGGTTCTCACGCCGTCGCGGCGGTTGCAGCGGCGAGCCCTTCTGTAGTGACTTCTGCTCCGTCCACGGCTTCTTCGCCCACGATTCGCCCGGACATCGACGAGCAAATTCGCAAAGCTCAAACCCTGAGCGAGATTTTTCGTTTGCGCGGGCGCGGCGAACCGGGGCGCAGCCACATTCAGATCTACGAAGAAGACGAGCAGCTGCGCACGATCACGTTCGGCGAACTCTACGAGCGCGCGTCGTTGGTGGCGGCAGAGCTGCGGCGGCGCGGGCTGGAACCGGCACAGACGGTCGCGATCATGCTGCCGACTTGCGCGGAATTTTTCTGGACGTTCGCGGGGATACTGCTGGCCGGCGGAATTCCGGTGCCGATTTATCCGCCGTTCCGGGCAGACCGCATCGCGGAATACGCGGCGCGGCAGTCGAATATTTTGCGTAACGCGGAAGCGCAGTTTTTGGTGACGTGGCGGCAGGCCGAAAATCTGGCGAAGCTACTGCAGCCGCGCGTACCGTCTTTGCGCGAAGTATTGAACGCGCAGAAGCTGGCGAGCGCGCCCGCGGATCCGCAGCATCCAACGGGCGAGTGGCGACCAGTGCAGCATTTATCGCATCACGGGCGCGGCGAAGACATTGCGTTCCTGCAATACACATCCGGCTCGACGGGAGATCCCAAGGGCGTCGTGCTGACCCACGCGAACCTGCTGGCAAATATCCGCGCGATTATTTCCGGGCTCGATATTCAGCCGAACGATGCCTGCGTTTCCTGGCTACCGCTGTATCACGACATGGGATTGATCGGCGCCTGGTTCGTGCCGCTATTTACAGGAATACCGCTGGTGGTGATGTCGCCGCTGGCATTCCTGAGCCGGCCGGAGCGCTGGCTGCGCGCGATTCATCGGCATCGCGCAACGATTTGCCCAGCGCCGAATTTTGCCTACGAGCTGTGCGTGCGAAAAATCGCGGATAAGGATTTGGAGGGGTTGGACCTGAGTTCGTGGCGCGCGGCAACGAACGGGGCGGAACCGGTGCGCGCGGAAACGATGGAGCGATTTGCGAAGCGTTTCGCGCCGTATGGTTTCCGCCGCGAATCGTTGATGCCGGTGTACGGCCTCGCGGAGGCGACGCTGGCGGTTTCTGTACCGAAATTGGGCTCTGGATACAAAGTCGACCGGATCGAGCGCGCGCGATTCGAATCAGAAGGCCGGGCTGTGCCGGTCGAGAGCGCGGATGCCGCAGCGCTGGAGTTTGTGAACGCCGGGAAGCCGGTGCCGACGGTGGAAGTTCGCATCGTGGATGCGGAAGGCCGCAATCTGGGCGAACGCCAGGAAGGGCGGCTGTGGCTTCGCGGGCCTTCGGCGACGAGTGGCTACTACCGCAATCCCGCCGCGACGCGCGAGCTTTTTCATGATGGCGATTGGATTGATTCGGGGGATCTGGCGTACTGGGGCGAAGGCGAGATTTACATCACGGGCCGCGCGAAAGACGTAATTATCAAGGCGGGGCGCAATCTTTATCCGCACGAGGTGGAAGAAATCGCGGGGCGCATCGCGGGGGTGCGCACGGGATGCGTGGTAGCTTTCGGCGCGCCGGATGAACGCAGCGGCACCGAACGGCTGGTAGTGGCTGCCGAGCTGCGAGACATGAGCAGCGCGAAGCGCATCGAGGGCGAAATTGCCCGCGCCGTCGATGAGGCATTGGGCATGCCTCCTGACGTAGTTGCGCTGCTACCGCCGCAGTCCATTCCGAAAACTTCCAGCGGGAAATTGCGGCGCAGCGAGACGCGGCGGCTTTTCCTGGAAGGAAAGCTGGGGCAGAAGCAGCAGGCTGCGTGGATGCAGATCGCGAAGTTGGCGGTGCGCGGAGCGGCGCCGCGGGCGTCGAGTTGGCTGCAACGGACGGCGCGAAGCGCGGTGGAATTTCTGTATGGCGTGTATGCGTTGGCGGCTTTCGGAGTGATTCTGATTCCACTGTGGATTGTGGTGGGGCGCACGCGCAACCGACGGAGGGCGGCAAACCTGGTGCATCGCGGGGCGCGCATGATGCTGGCCGCGGGCGGCTTGCCGGTGACGATCGTGGGTGCGGAGATCCTGGAGCAGCGAGCGAAAACGGGCCCATGGATTTTCGCCCCGAATCATTCCAGTTATCTGGATATTCTGGTGATGCTAGCGTGTCTTCCGGACGATGTGCGATTCGTGGCGAAGGGCGAGATTCGCGCGATGCCGTTCGTTAGCATGCTGGCGGATAGAAGCGGACAATTCGCTTTCGACCGCAACGACCCGCAGGCGCGCCTACGGCAATCGGAAGAGGTGAACGCGGCACTGCGCAACGGCGAATCTGTGGTGATTTTTCCAGAGGGAACATTTACGGCGATGGCAGGGATACGACCATTTCAACTGGGCGCGTTCAAGGCGGCAGTGGATACGCAGCGGTTGATTTGCGCAGTTTCGGTGCGCGGCGCGCGGCAGATCTTGCGCGACAAGACTTTGCTGCCGCGTCCTGGGCATGTGACGTTGACGTTCAGCCCGCCAATAGCGCCGAATCCTGCGGCTGGCGATGACTGGCAGGAAATAGTGCGTTTGCGGGACGAGACGCGTGAGATTATTGCGCTCAACTCGGGTGAAGCCCTTATTTAGATACGGGAAAGTCCCTTAGCTGTAACCCTTTTGGCCTGAGCAGCATCCAACCAACACCAGCTCACGATGACGCTTGTCGTGGCCCGTTCTGGGCTGCGGCGGGGGTCATGAAATTATCAGGGCGGGAGCCCACTATCTCAGCCGGCTGGGCGCATTCCGCACCATATCCCTAAGGAGAAAAATTCATGGTACGGAAAGTGTCATTACTGGTGGGTCTGTTATTTTTGTTTTCGCTGGCGGCAGGAACGCGTGCGAGCGCGCAAGACAAGGTGGAACTGTATGGCGGATACTCGTTCTTCCATCTGGAGAATTCTCCGGGCGCTAACAATTTGAACGGATTTATTTTTTCGGGCGAGTACAAGTTTGCTCCCTGGGTCGGCGCCGTTGGGGAAGTGGGCGGAGATTACGGCGGCGGATCGTCGCTGATTACCTATCTGGTTGGTCCGCAGGTTTCGTTCCCGGCGCGCGTCTCCCCGTTTGCGCACATCTTGATTGGCGGAGCGCATTACGGGCAGACGGGCTTTACCGACAACTCCTTCGCGACGTCCTTGGGATTCGGGATTGATGCGAAGATCGCGTCGGCATTTAAGTGGAGGATCATCGAGGGCGATTATGTGACGACGCACTTCGGCGGCGTGGTGCAAAACAATGCGCGGATTTCGACGGGGATTGTGTTCCGGTTCTGACGTTGCGTGATGGAAAGGGGTGGTTTGTGTTCCGCCCCTTTTTTATTGCTGGTCGAGGACGAAATTCACGGTGATGAAGGTTTCAACTTCGACGGGCTCACCGTTCAGGCGGGTCGGTTGATAGCGCCATTGGCGTACTGCTTGTAACGCGGAGTTCGCGAGGATCGGATGGCCACTGATCACTTCGAGTTGGCGGACAGTGCCATCGGTGCCGATGACGGCGCGCAGGTAAACCGCACCAGCCAAGTGGATGTTACGCGCGAGGGTGGGATATTCTGGCTGCACTTCGTGTATCAGCGCGGCGGCCATTACGCCTTCGCTGCGATGCACTGGCGTTTTATGTTCGGGCGGCTCGGGTTTTTTGATCTCGAGCGGCATGCCCGAGCGGTCTGGTGCTCCCGGAATCCAGGCGCCCCTGCCCGCAGGACCATCCATTCCGTCTTCGCCGATGCTTGGCGCGGAATCGCCGCTTGACGCGCTTCCGACGCTGTATGGACGCGTCGGCGTCGGAGCCTCGGGCTTCGCGCAAAAGAGGCACGGCACTGGCCTGCTGGTGCTGCTGGCTGGCGGCTGCGCCTGCGATGGCGCAGGCCTTTCCACAGAACTACCTCCGCCACGATAGGGCGGCGTGGGGGTCACGTTGAAGAGACTGGGCAAGACGCCGGGCGTGATCAACGGCCACAGGAGCATCGCGCCGAGTAACGCTGCTTCGAGCAGCACTGAAATCAGAAGTGCTTTGCGGCGCAAGTTGCGGGCGCGGCCTTGAGATTCAGCGTCGTTCTCCAACATGCATTGCGACAAGCTGCCAAGATCGCTCACGGACACACCTCCGCCTAAGCATTCGCACACAAGGCAACGCCATCAGGACGCGGCCAATGAAGAACTAGCCTGACTTCGTTCGGCCGGCGTGAAGGTTCCGGCCGGGCCGCATCTGAAGGTTCTGCGAGGGTCGCGCGATCTCTTCAGTGATAGACACCGGCGAGGTGGAGTTGTTCCCAGTATCGCTTCTTGCTCGGATGAGACGAACGCGGCAACGGCGGGGTGGCGCGTGGTTGTAAGGTCCTGTAGACAAATTGTTTACAATTCTTGCGCAGCGGAATGCATCATTTTTAAGGTGGCGCGCGTCTAATTCCTATCATCGCTAAGTTGTAGCTGTCTTAGAGGATGGAGGGGGAAGTCATAATGAGCCGAAACTCAATAGAAACAGTGGGAGTTCGTTACACCGGCTGGGCTGCATTGAATCGCGACCCGCTGGAAGACCGCGTGGAGTTCACCTGTCCGCAGTGCGGGGAAAAGGGAACGAAAGCTGCGCGGAGGCCGCGTGCGGCGTATCACTTTACCGACGGGTTCGTACAGGACCTGGAAGGTGAAGCGACTACTTGCCGCAGCTGCAAGAACTCGCTGCGAGTTGTCCCGGTGGTGATGCTGCACGACCAGGACGAGAAGCGGCGGTTCCAGGCGGTGTTTGCGCTGGAGCCTTACTCGAACAACTAATTTCGGGCCGACGGGACGTTTGGCTGCGTTGTTTTCGGTGAGTGTCCCGAGCAATGCGTGCTCTCTAGCGGTCGGTCTCGAGCGAATAGAGAGGGGACGAGTCTGGGCTCGTCCCTTCTTTTTTTTGTGCGCTTTTTTCGCTTGATTACGGCCGCATGATGTTGGGGATTAGTTGATGTGGATGCGCGAAGGGCTCGCCCTCGACGTCGAGGTGCAGGTGGTGGGCTTCGAGGTCGCGGCGGACGTGATCGAAGGCTTCGTCTACGGAATCGGCGAACTGCAGGAGCTTGTAATCGCGCTCGTTCATCGTGCCGGTGCGGACCATGTGGCGCCAGTTGAGAACTTTGTCCCAGTATTTCCTGCCGTAAATCAAGATCAAGTGATGCGAAGAAAGTTTATTGGTCTGCAGCAGGGTCAGCATTTCCCACAGTTCGTCCATGGTGCCGAAACCGCCGGGAAAGACGATCAGGGCTTTGGCCATCTGCGCGAACCAGAGTTTGCGCATGAAAAAATAGTGGAAATAGAAATTCAGGTCGGGAGAAATGTAACGGTTGGAGGTCTGCTCGTGCGGAAGCTGGATGCTGAGGCCCACAGAGGGGCCGCCGGCTTCCGCGGCGCCGCGGTTGGCTGCTTCCATGATGCCGGGGCCGCCGCCGGAGCAGATGACGAAACGGCGCGGCTGATTGCCGAGGGTCATGGCCCAGGAAGTGATGCGGTGGGAAAGCTCGCGCGCTTCTTCGTAGTAACGCGACATTTCCAGCAGCGAGCGGGCCGCCGAGGTTTTGGCGCGCCATTCGGGAGTGCGCCGGCCGTGCGAGTGCTTTTGGGTTTGTTTCAGGTGCGCCAGGGCGTGTTCGCGCGATTGAATGCGGGCTGAACCGAACATGACGATGGTGTCGCCGATATTAGCGCGGCGCAGACGGCTGAGGGGATCGAGATATTCGGCGAGTATGCGCAACGGGCGCGCGCCGAGGCTTTCCATGAATTGCGGATCTTGATAGGCCAGCTCGGGCAGCGGCCGGTGCTTGGACCGTTTTGCGGAACGCTTCATCGTTTACACCCCAATGCTCACTACAGTTCCGACTGCAGTTTGGCTTCGCTTCCTTTACGCCACTTCCATTCTAAGAGAACGCGCGCGAAATGACAGCCGCCGCGCACAGCGCCAGTGCTCCGTAAGCAACGCGTGTATGGGCCGGCGAATCAGATAGACTGGACAGCTAAGCTGAGTTTGGGATGAAACGTGTGAATCGCGTGTTATTTCGGCGTTTATTTCGAGGGGGAGCGGCGGCTGCGCTTGCGACGACGGTGCTATTGGCCGCGTCGCTCGCACGCGGCCAGGAGGCGCCTGCCGGTCCGTTGCATCCGCGGCCGGGCGTCCCGCCAGAGCAGACTCCTACCGCGGAACAGCAGAAACATGCGATTCGTGTGCGCGTGAACGAGGTGACGGCGCCGGTGATCGTGCGCAATCCGCAGGGCGAGATGGTCTTCGATTTGAAGCAGGACAATTTCCGCGTTTACGACAATGGAGCAGAGCAGAAAATCGATCACTTCGACGTGGGCGGCGATCCGCTTTCGATTGTGCTGCTGATCGAGGCGAGCTCGCACATCCAGCCGATGTTTCCCAGCATCAAGCACGCGGGAATCGTATTCAGCGAAGCGGTGATGGCGCAAACTTCGGAAGCGGCGGTGATCAGTTACGACAGCACGGTGGATCTGCGCGCGAAATTCACGACGGACCCGGACAGCGTTCAGTACGCAATCGAACACTTGCCCCTGGGCGTGAATGATTCGCTGCTCTACGACGCGATGGCGCGCGGCATTTCGATGTTGGACGAACGGCCTGCGGTGCGGCGGCGGATTATGATGGTCATCGGCGAGTCGCACGACACCGGCAGCGAGAGCAGGCTGGGCGAGGTGCTGCGCCAGGCGCAGTTGGCGAATGTGACCATATACTCGGTGGGGCTGAGCACAGCGATGGCGGATTTGCGCGCGAAGCCGGATCACGTGAACGATACGCCGGACCTGATGGCGCTGGCCGTGTTCTTGGTGAAGACCGGGAAGAACGCCTTGGGAACGAATTCGCTGGCGGTGGCGAGCCAGGCTACCGGCGGATTGCACGTGGCAACGATGCGCGACCGTTCGATCGAAAAAGCGATTGATGATATTGGCGGCGAACTGCACGCGCAGTACACGATCGGGTATCGTCCGGTGGGAGACGATCCGGAGGGATACCACGAGATAAAAGTGGTGGTGGATCGGCCGAATGTTTCTGTGCGCACGCGGCCGGGATATTACGTGGCGCCGCCGTCGTAGCTCGAATGCACGGCACTGCCGAACGCTGGGTTATGATGCCAAGGTTTACTTTTTGCGATCGTCGAGAAGCTGCGTGAGCTTAAAGATTTCGTACGTCTTGACCTTTTTTCCGTCCACCTTTTTGACATCCACTGTGTAGTAGACGATCAGCTGAGTCCCGATCGGAATGTCGGAAGGCTTCAGTTCCTTCATCGATCCATCTTTCAGTTTTATCTTGTAGCCAGCTTGGAGAAGCGCCGTAAAAGTTTCCGTTTTGTCTTTGTCGGGATAGGAAAGCACAATTTCGCGGGTCTGATCGCTGACGGCCGTTACCGTGCCGGTCCAGGTGTCGCCGTGATAGTTCAGCGGGTAATACCCGCCAGGCGCGGTGCCATGCTGAGCTTGCGCGGCCCCCGCGAGGAAAAGGAACGCGCCGGCTAGAAGCCCTTTTCCATTAGCGCCTCCCGATTTTGATCACGAAGCGAGATTGCGGTTATTTCTTTTCGGGCTCGGACGGCACAACGGCTGCGGCGGCTTCGTCTTCTTCCAGGATGGCGGCTGCGGCGGCGATGCGGTCGCCTTCCTCCAAGCGGAGGAGGCGGACGCCTTGGGTGGAGCGGCCGGCTTCGCGGATTTCGCCGGAGTGCACGCGGATGACTTTGCCCTGGCCGGTGATGATCATCACGTCGGAATCCTCGCGGACTTGCAGCGCTGCGACGACGGGACCGTTGCGGTCGGTGGATTTCAAATTGATCACGCCCTTGCCGCCGCGGGAAGTGACACGGTATTCGGCGAGCGGTGTGCGCTTGCCGTAGCCCTTTTCGGCGACGGTGAGCATGAGCGAAGTGAGCGATTCGCGAATCTGGTCGCTTTCCAGCTCGTCGAGATTTTTCGTTTCCTTCTTGTATTCCTTCTGGATGATCCCGAAATCAGGCTGCACTGCGTCCATGCTGACGACGAAGTCGCCCTTGGCGAGATCCATGCCGTTGACGCCGCCTGCGGCGCGTCCCATGGAGCGGACTTCGGTCTCGCGGAAGAGAATGGCCTGGCCATCGTGGCTGGCGAGGAAAATCATCTGCATGCCGTCGGTGAGTTTCGCGCCGATGAGTTCGTCGGTGCCATCGAGATTGATGGCGATGATGCCGGAAGGACGCGGATTGGAAAATTCGGCGAGGCCGGTCTTCTTTACCGTGCCGCTCTTGGTAGCGAGGAAGACGTAACGGTCGGCTTCTTCGAGATTGCGCGCCGAAACGACGGCGGTAAGTTTTTCGTTTTCCTGGAAGCGCACGAGGTTGGAGATGGCTTTCCCGCGCGTGGCCGCGGCGGCTTCGGGAATTTCATAAACTTTCAGCCAGTAGATGCGGCCTTTCGATGTGAACAGCAGGATATAGCTGTGCGCCGAGGCCACGAAGAAATGCTCGACGAAATCGTCGTCGCGCGTTTTGGCGCCGATGCGGCCTTTGCCGCCGCGTGATTGGTGGCGATAGGTTTCGACCGAGGTGCGCTTCACGTAGCCCGCATGGCTGACGGTGATGGCCATTTCCTCGTCTTTGATCAGGTCTTCGAGCTTGATTTCCTCGACGCGATCAACGATCTGGGTGCGGCGCTCGTCGCCATAGGACTTTATGATTTCGCGCAATTCCGCGACGATCACCGCTTTCAGTTTCTTTTCGCTGGCGAGGATTTCGCGCAGCTCTGCGATCTGTTCGCGGATTTTCTTTAGCTCGGCAAGGATGTCGTCGATGGAAAGCTGCGTCAGGCGGTGCAACTGCAGTTCGAGGATGGCGTCAATCTGCGGAAAGCTCAGACCGACCACTTCGGCTGGGATGGCGTACTTCTTGTTGACCAGTTTTACGCCGGCGATGCTTTTCGCTTTGCCGTCTTCGGAAATCTTGACGGTCTTATTGGCGAAAAATTCGTGCAAATTCTCGCGGGCGTTGGCGCGGCTGGAGGATCCGCGGATCACGCGGATGACATCGTCGAGATAGTCGAGCGCGATCTGGTAGCCGAGCAGAATGTGCTCGCGCTCTTCGGCTTTGCGCAATTCGTACTGGGTGCGGCGGCGCACCACGTCCACGCGGTGTTCGATGAAGAGGCGCAGCAGGTCCAGCAGGCCCAGCTCGCGCGGCTGCCCGGCGACGATAGCCAGCAGGATCATGCTGAAGGATTCCTGCATCTGGGTGTGCTTGAAGAGGTGCGCGAGAATAATTTGCGGCTCTTCATCGCGCTTCACTTCGATGACGATGCGCATGCCGTCGCGGTCGCTTTCGTCGCGAATGTCGGCGATGCCTTCGATCTTTTTATTCTGGATGAGGCCGGCGATGTTCTCGATGAGGCGCGCTTTGTTGACTTGGTAAGGGAGTTCGGTGACGACGATGTCCTGGCGATCCTTGCCGCGCTGCTCGATCGCGACCTTGGCGCGCACCTGGAAGGAGCCGCGGCCCGTTTTGTAGGCCTGCTCGATGCCTTCGCGGCCGTAAATGTAACCGGCGGTGGGAAAGTCGGGGCCGGGGACGAGCTTCATAATCTTTTTCAGATTTGCTTCAGGCTCTTCGATCAGGACGATCGCGGCTTCGACGACTTCCTTCAGATTGTGCGGCGGAATATTGGTGGCCATGCCGACGGCGATGCCGGAAGAGCCGTTGATGAGCAGGCCGGGAATGCGCGTGGGCAGGACGACGGGTTCTTTTTCGCTTTCATCGAAATTGGGAACGAACTCGACGGTTTCCTTTTCGATGTCCGCGAGCATTTCTTCCGCGATTTTGGAAAGGCGCGCTTCGGTGTAACGCATGGCCGCGGGTGGGTCGCCGTCCACGGAGCCGAAGTTGCCCTGGCCGTCCACGAGCGGGTAGCGCATGTTGAAATCCTGCGCGAGGCGGACGAGCGCGTCGTACACCGGAGCGTCACCGTGCGGATGGAACTTGCCGAGGACTTCGCCGACGATCTTGGCGCACTTGCGGTAGGCCTTGGTGGAGGTGAGGCCGAGTTCGTACATGCCGAAGAGAATGCGGCGGTGCACGGGCTTGAGGCCGTCGCGGACATCGGGCAGCGCGCGGCCGACGATCACGCTCATGGCGTAATCGAGGTAGGACTTCTTCATTTCCGATTCGATATCAACCGGGGTGGTGATTGACTTGTCTAGTTCTTCGGCCACTTGCAGTCTCCGTGAGTGGTGATTAGTAATTGGTGATTAGTGATCCCAGTTTCGTAATCGATCATTTGGCGTCTACGCTTTTGCTTTGGTGCGCTCCAGCACGTAGGTCTTCACTGTTTCGAAGGCCGCGGCGTTGTTTGAAAAACGCTGCGGGCCGAAATGGGTTTCCAGTTCGTTGAGCAACGCATCGCACTCGGCTTGCGTGGCGCATTCAAATGCCACGCCCTGCTCATTGTTTGGCGCGTCCGTTGGTGTCGCGCGAAAATCGGAGCAGCTCATTCCGCGCAGCCCGGGCAATATCTTCCATACCAGTTGGTAGTTCACCAGAGTTAGATATCCAGGTTGACGACGTCTAGGGCATTGTCTTCTATGAATTTGCGGCGCTCTTCGACGTTTTCGCCCATCAGGGTGGAGAAAATTGTTTCGGCGGCTACAGCGTCTTCCAGGCGCACTTTCAGCAAAGTGCGCACTTCCGCGTTCATGGTGGTATTCCACAATTGCTCGGGATTCATTTCGCCGAGGCCCTTGAAGCGCGTGATGGTGAAATCCTTCTTGGCATCTTCCAGGACATAATTGAGCAGGCTGAGTGAATCTTCCTTCACGACTTTGTCGCCGTTGTGGGCGATGGTGAAGGGGCCGCGATCGAGTTCGGCGATGGCCGCGGCGAGAGTGCGCAGGCGCTTATAATCCGGAGTGGCCGCTAGCGCCCAATTGATGCGTCGTTCGCCGCCATTTTTCAGCACGAGTTCGTGCAGGCTGTGCTCTTCATCGAAGATGAATTTAGCTTCCAGGTCGAGCTTGGCCTTTTCGATCTGCTTCACCAGCTCCTGCAATTTCTTTTTGTCCGCGAAATCGGTTTTCTTGTCGAGCTCGCTTTCGGCCAGCAGGTCCACCAGTTTTGGTTCGCGCAGGCGGCGGCCCAACTTCGCGGCCACCTGATCGTATTCCTGAATATTCAGAAGGAATGTGGTTAAGTCTCCGCCTTCGAGCGATTTTCCGTTCTTGCCTTTCACGGTGTGCTCTTCGGTGGCGCGCTTCATCAGCTCGCGGGCGAATTCGCGCTCGTCGCGGATGTAACGGTCCATCTTGCCGCGCTTCACGCGATAGAGCGGCGGCTGCGCGATATAAATATTTCCTTTTTCGATCAGCTCGCGCATGTGACGGAAGAAAAAAGTGAGCAGCAGCGTGCGGATGTGGCTGCCGTCCACGTCCGCGTCGGTCATCAGAATAATTTTGTGGTAGCGCAGCTTGCTGGCGTCGAAATCGTCCTTGCCGATGCCGGTACCTAGCGCGGTGATGATGCAGCGAATTTCCTCGTGGCCGAGCATTTTGTCGTAGCGGGCTTTTTCGACGTTGAGGATCTTGCCCTTGAGCGGCAGGATGGCCTGGTAGCGGCGATCGCGGCCGCCCTTGGCCGAGCCGCCGGCGGATTCGCCCTCAACCAGGAAAATTTCGCAGCGCGCGGGATCGCGTTCCTGGCAATCAGCGAGCTTTCCGGGCAAGCCGCTGGAATCGAGCGCGGATTTGCGGCGGGTAAGCTCGCGAGCCTTGCGGGCGGCTTCGCGGGCGCGCGCGGCGTCAATGCACTTGCCGATAATTTTTCGCGCGATCGAAGAGTGCTTGTCGAAATATTCGCCGAGGCGCTCGTTGACCATCTGCTCGACGACGCCTTTGATGTCGCTGTTGAGCTTGCCCTTGGTCTGGCCTTCGAATTGGGGCTGCGGCAGCTTCACGGAAACGACGGCGACCAGGCCTTCGCGGACGTCGTCACCGTTGATGGTGACTTCGTCCTTCTGCTCCTTGAGCATGCCGAAGGAATTCGCGTAGTAATTGATGGTGCGGGTGAGCGAGGAGCGGAAGCCGGAAAGGTGCGTGCCGCCATCCACGGTGTTGATAGTGTTAGCAAAGGCAAAAACATTTTCCGTGTAGCTGTCGTTGTATTGCAACGCGATTTCCACTTCCACCTGGTCGCGCTTGCCTTCGATGTAGATGGGCGAATCGTGCAGCACGCCTTTGCCTTTGTTCAGGTGCTTCACGAATTCGGCGATGCCGCCGGTGAAACGGAATTCCGCTTTCTTGCCGCTGCGCTCGTCATCGAGCGTGATTTTCAGGCCTTTGTTCAAGAAGGCCAGCTCGCGGAGGCGTTGCGCTAGCGTGTCGTAACTGTAGATGGTCTTGCCGAAAATCTCCGGGTCTGCGTGAAACGTGATTTTCGTGCCGGTCTTGCGAGTCTTACCCGAAGCCTTGAGCTTCGAGGTGGGCACGCCTTTTTCGTAGGACTGCTCCCAGACTTCCCCTTCGCGCCAGATTTCCAGATCGAGCCAGTCGGAAAGCGCGTTGACGACGGAAACACCGACGCCGTGCAGGCCGCCGGAAACTTTGTAGGTGTCGCTATCGAATTTTCCGCCGGCGTGCAGCACGGTCATGACGACTTCGGCGGCGGGCTTCTTTTCGGTGGCGTGCATGTCCACGGGAATGCCGCGGCCGTTGTCAATTACGGTGACGCTGTTGTCTTCGTGCACAGCGACGTTGATCTCGTCGCAAAATCCGGCCATGGCTTCGTCCACGGAGTTGTCCGCGACTTCCCACACCAGGTGATGCAGGCCCATTTCGCCGGTGGAACCGATGTACATCGCGGGACGTTTGCGGACGGCTTCGATGCCGCCCAGAACTTTGATGGAAGTCGCGTCGTACTTGTGGCCGCCAGTTTTTCCGGCCGCAGCATCTTTTTCAGCCATGGGTCGTGCTTCTCCTCGGATTGCGTGCGGATGCAATTTTGCAAATAAGCTTTAAGGCTGCGGGAAGGCGGTCGCGCGGATGTGCCCGACACTCGCTCGCCGAAAATCCGGCGAGTTACCTTGCCCATTGGTTTCGCTCACCCGAAGCTGGGTGCGAATACTTTCGAGGGCGCGCGAACGCGCCGGCGAAACTCGAAGGGTTGCGGCTCCATCCCGTCCCGTTCCGAAAAATTCGGGGAGACGCGGCGGAGCTTTTTCGTTTTCCCCTGCGGAAAGGGGATTATCCGGCTCAAATTTGGCTTCTCTCGCCCTGGCGCAGGCAAGAAAAACAGAGGCAATTTCGGGCCGAATATAGTGCCGCTCAGAAGGAAATCTGAACAAATTTATTGTAGCGAAGTTGGGGCAAATTCACAAGGTGAAAGCGTGTGGCTGAATTGAATTTATCGCTTTTCTATTCAATGGTTTACGAGTGGTTTCAGGCCTTCACTCAGAGCTTCTTGCGCGCGCTGCGAGACCGCCGCAAAACAAGCGTTTTCACGTGGCTTTTCAAGCGATTCCGGCGCTATCGCCTTGGCAAAAAACGCGCTCCCGACGATCAAATGCGCATGGGCATGACGACGTAGCGGTAGCGCGAGGTTTCGTCGCCTGTGGGGCGGAGTTGGCCTGCGGATTGTTCGTCTTTTAGTTCGAAGCTGATGGGGCCGTCGGCGGCAGCGGCTAGGAAATCGAGCAGGTACTGCGCGTTGAAACCGATGGCGATGGTCTCGCCTTTGAATTCTTTTTCGATGATTTCTTTGGCTTCGCCGTATTCGGGGCTGGAGGAGGAAACTTCCAAACCCTCCGTGGTGAGCGTGAACTTCACGGCGTGCGAACGTTGGTCGGCGAGCTGCGCGACGCGACGAAGTGCATCTTGTAATTCCACACGCTCGAGCGAGAGGGTTTTATTCGCGTCGCGCGGCAGCACCGCTTCGTAATTCGGAAATTGCCCGGTGAGTTTGCGCGAGGTGAGCAGGCGGCGGCCGACCTGGAAAAACAGATGGCTTTCATCCTGGCCGAATTCGATCTGAACATCGTCGCCTGATTTGCCGACCAGGCGCTGCACTTCGGTCATGGCTTTCTTGGGGATGAGAACGCGCGTCTCGTTATTGAAACCTTCGAATTTGTGATCGGTCTCGACCATGGCGAGGCGATGGCCGTCGGTAGCCACCATGGCAAGCGAGCCGGGTTTCAGCACCAGCAACGCACCATTCAGCGTGTAGCGGGATTCTTCGAGCGAGATCGCAAAGGTGGTCTTGGCGATGGCGTCGGCAAGGAGCTTCGCGGGAATCTTCACCAGGGCGTGCGGGAAAGCCGGGAGCGCGGGAAAATTATCCTTGGACATGCCCACCAGCTTGTAATTGCGGCGGTCGCTGATGATGTGCACCCAGTGATTTTCCAACAGCTTGAATTTCACTTCGCCTTCGGGCAGCAAACGCAGCAGCTCGAATAATTTCTTGGCGGGGATGGTGCCGGCGCCTTCCTTTTTTACCTTGGCATCGCAAGAGGTGCGGATGCTGAGCTCGAGATCGGTGGCAGTGATGGTGAGGCGGCTGCCTTTTGCTTCCACCAGAAGATTCGAGAGGATAGGAATGGTGGTCTTGCGCTCGACGACGCCTTGCGTCAGTTCGAGTTCATCGAGCAGGTCCGATCTTTTTACGCTGAATTCCATCTGAGGCGACCCTCGCAATATTCGAGCTGATTTTTGCTGCGGCTACTGTACTGCTTTTCTTTAGGTATATAAATATATAAGAAAACCGTCGCCGTCGCCGCATCTGTGGATACTTCGGAAAACGCGGCAAGTCGAATGATGCGCTCGGATTGCCGCCGGTGGTGTGCTGTGCAAACGCGCACGCCGCAGAGGATAAGGGCGGCGACTCGCGGTGCCGGGAGCGCGGTCCGCAGCAATGCACAGTTCATTCACAGGGCACTCACAGGTCGTTCACAGGCATTGCACAGGCCATCCATCCACATGTGCAGGGCACACCCCGGCGCTGCATGAGGCGTTCGCGGGGAGGGCTCAAGCCGGGCACACGAAAATCCACAGACGAAGGGTAGGGTGAGAGTTTCTGGGATGTAAGTCTAACCAAATGAATCGAGTAACCTGTTGATTTTCTTGTTCAAATCTTTATTGGTTTGGCGCTCGGTTTCGATCTTGTTTATGGAATGCAGCACCGTGGTGTGGTGCTTGCCGCCAAACTGGCGGCCAATTTCGGGAAGCGACGCGGAGGTGAGCTGCTTGACGACGAACATGGCCACCTGGCGCGGCAGCACGATCTGCCGGGAATTGCTGCGGACATTCAGATCCTGGGCGCGGAGGCCGAAGATTTCGCCGACGCGTTTCTGGATCTGCTCGATGGTGACCTTTTTTTCCTGCGTCTCAATAATATTTTTCAGGACTTGCTGCGCAGTGGACAGGTTCAATTCCGCGCCGGTGAGCGAAGCGTAGGCCATCAGGCGAATGAGCGCCCCTTCCAGCTCGCGAATATTCGATTTGATGGCGCGGGCAATGTACTCGGCGACTTCGTCGGGCAGCTGGACGCGTTCGCTTTCGGCTTTTTTCTGCAGAATGGCAATTTTGGTTTCGAGATCGGGAAGCTGAATATCGGCGATCAAGCCCCATTCGAAGCGCGAGCGCAAGCGCTCTTCGATGGAGGATATTTCCTTGGGCGGGCAATCGGAAGAAATCACGATTTGCTTCTGCTGATCGTAGAGCGCGTTGAACGTGTGAAAAAATTCTTCCTGGGTGCGTTCGCGCGTGGCGATGAACTGGATGTCGTCCACCATCAGCACGTCCATATTGCGGAAACGGTCGCGGAAGGCCGCCATGCGCTCGAAGCGGATGGAAGAAATCACTTCGTTAGTAAATTTTTCAGCGCTCACATAAGTGAGCCGCATGGCCGGATTCCTGCGCTTGAGCGTGTGGCCGATGGCCTGCATCAGGTGGGTCTTGCCCAGTCCCACACCGCCGTAGAGGAAAAGCGGATTGTAAGATTTCGAAGGCTGCTCGGCGACGGCCAGCGCCGCGGCGTGCGCGAACTGGTTGGAAGCGCCAACGATGAACGACTCGAAGGTGTAACGCGGGTTGAGCTGATTGGCCACCGCGTCAAAATCCAGCTTCGCCTGCGGTGAGGCCGGCGCGGCGACAGCGGCCGTGACGGGAGCTTCCGCTTCGGCGCACACAAAATCCAGATGCAGCTGCGGCTTGCCGATTTCGACCAGCACCGCTTTCAGCAGTTCGCCGTAGGTTTCCGTCAGGCGCTTGCAGAAAAGGCGCGTGGGAACGCGGATCGTCAGTCGATCGTCTTCCGAACGATCCAAGCGTGTGGGCCGAAACCAGGTAGCGAAGCTATGTGGATTAACGCGCCGCTCTGTGTGTTGGAGAATCTTATCCCAAAGGTTCATCGAGCGAGTCAGCCCTTACCGCAATTTCCACCGATGTGGAAATGCTGTGGAAAAACGTCACCCATTCCGGCGGGTGTATTTTGGTCTGGTGGTTCAGGTACGATGATGCGGCGTCGCGCCCTGCGTCGCCAGCTCTAATGAATCCCCGTGCCTTACGCTCATCAGAGACGTGAGGCGGGATTCTGCCTAAACGGAACGTTGGTAGCAAGAGAAAACTTCGTGAGTACCATGCACGCTCTCCACAAACAATTCACAGGATTTCCACAGCGACGAATTTTCATATTTTCACTTGTAAAAAATAAAATTCGCGAGACGGAGTTGCATGAGAGTTGAGATTTTTTTCCGGTGAAGAAATTTTTTTGCGCGAAGCAGATTCACTTGTCCGCGAAAGGGAAAGAAGCCGCAGCGGCTGCCCGGTTCGCTGAACCTGAATCGTCCGCTACAAAGTCAAAAGCGAAAGAGCCGGCGCTACAAAAACCAGCGGTGCGCATGCGGAGCAAATCTAATCGAGGCGGAAGTTAACGCGGTCGATGGAGCGGGCGCGGCCGGTCGATTCGTCCACGTCAATTTGCACGGTGTTCATCTGCACGTCGCCTTCGGCTACGGCGAATTTTGCGGGCAGGGCATCGAGGAAGCGTTGCACGATCGGTTTTTTCTCCATGCCGATCACGGAATCGTGTGGGCCGGTCATGCCTACGTCCGTGATATAGGCGGTGCCGCCGGGCAGCACGCGATTATCGGCGGTGGCAACGTGCGTATGCGTGCCGAGCACGGCGGAAACTTTTCCGTCCAGATGCCAGCCCATCGCTTGTTTCTCGGAGGTGGCCTCGGCGTGCATGTCCACGACGATCACTTTCACATCGGGAGGCAGCGCGGCCAGTTCGCGTTCCGCGGTGCGGAAGGGATCTTCGAGCGGCGCCATGAAGGTGCGGCCTTGCAAATTCATCACGGCGTAGGCGACGCCATTCTTAGCCTGGCCGACGAAATGTCCTTTACCCGGCGAGCCAACCGGAAAATTCGCGGGCCGTATCAGACGCGGCTCATGCGGCAAAAAATCAATGATCTCTTTGCGGTCCCAGATGTGATTTCCGCCCGTGATCACTTCGACCCCCGCTGCAAATATTTCTTCCGCGAGGCGCGGAGTGATGCCGAATCCCGAAGCGGAATTTTCACCGTTCGCGATGCACAGGTCTATAGAGCGTTGCGTGAGGATGTCCGCCAGCCGATCATGGACGATCTTGCGTCCGGGCGAGCCGACAATATCTCCGATAAAGAGAATCTTCATTCCGTGGGTTTCTCATTTCGCACTTCGAATGAACTGCGAATCTGTAGCGTTCAGACGTGGAGCGGTCCACTTCGCCGTGCGCAGCTAGGTCCTGAACCCCACGAATAGGTGGGTGCCCTGCGCCTGCTTTCAGGCTATCCACCGGCCGAAACCGATGGACGTGCACAAGGGCAGGACGACGCGGACTCCCTGGGATCCAGTGTTGGTTCAAAAGACCATCGCGACGTCACCTGCGTCGCAGGCCGGTTCCACGAAGTATTGTAGCAGGAAATATTGGCGCAGCGGGCTGGGCTTGCCGGCAAGTTATGGCGTCAAAACAAGAATTTGAATCCCAGCTGGGCGCGGCGGTTGGGGGCGGCGCTGATGACGTCGCCGAAGGTGGAGCTGTCAATATTTCCGTCAACGGCTTGCGGGCCGAAAAACTGGGCGTGGTTGAAAGCGTTGAACGCCTCCAGGCGGAACTGAAGAGACTTGGCTTCAGTGAGCCGCACGTTTTTGAGCAGAGCGAGGTCGTAGTTGTCCATTCCAGGCCCATAAAAGAAGCGGCGCTTTGCCGTGCCGGGTGTGCCCAAGGCATTCTCGGTGAACGCAGCGGTATTGAAATATGCCTGGCCGTTGCGAGGATTGGAATTCAGGTTGAGGGCAGAACCAGTGTAGTCCGGCTCATCCACGCCAAAATTATTGATGCCATTGGGTTCGGACCCCAGCAGTGAATTGTCGCCGAAATTGACGAGGGTCACCGCGAGACCACTGCTGAAATGAGTGATCCCGGAAATTTCCCAGCCACGCGTCCAATTGTTCGAGGCGCGGAAAAGTTTTTCGAAAGGAAGCTGGTAATTGTAGCTCGCGACGAAATTGTGTTTCACATCGAACGAGGACAGCGCTTTGCTGAGCGCGGGATGGAGCGGATTGACCGCTTCGCCGAGGTTGGAAGATTGGTCCTGGGATTTGCTGAAGGTGTATCCGGCCAGCACGGTGAGGCGCCGGGTGGTGTGGCGCAGGGTGACTTGCAAGGCGTTGTAATTGGAATTGCCGATCGTCGCCTGATTGGCATCGCTGCCGAAGTTCGAGCCGAGCGGGCCTCGCGTCCCTTTATAAACCTTGCCCGAAGAGGTGGTGTACTGCGTGTCTTCGCCCAGCGGGCCGCAGGGAGTTTGTCCCGGCGCGAGATTGGCGGGATTGCTTAAGAACAAGCAGAGTGTCGGGTCGCCAGGATTTGCTTCCTCAATTACCAGAAGCCGGTGGCCCTGCGTGCCGACGTAGTTCACGCTGAGGACGGTGTCGTTACCGAAGCCGCGCTCGAGCGAGAGCATGTAATCCTCGGTGTACGGAATGCGGTTGGAAGTGAGGTAGTTGGGCAGACCGGTGATGGGCTTGAACTGCGACCAGTCGATGCTTGAGTCTGGATTTTTCGCGCTGGAGTTCAGCGGAGCGAGCGCTACCGGAAAAGTCTGTCCGAGATTCTGGCCGCTCGCCGCCGTGACGAACGGCGTGGCGAAGAGCGGCGGCCCGGGGCTGGTGTAGGTGGTGCCGTAGGGCGCGTTGGCGCTCATCACGCCGATGGTGAGAGCTTCGATCGCGGTGTAGAACATTCCGTAGCTGGCGCGGATGCTGGTCTTGCCGGGGCCGCCGAGAATTTTTGCTAGAAGGCCGTCACTCGCAACGTTAGGTGAGTAGGCTAAGCCGATGCGCGGCGC
>Ga0116105_1000034_pt1 | contig 53844 bp, 34 predicted proteins | sample June2015DPH_6_20_FD_89716 | JGI IMG/M metagenome (GOLD analysis project Ga0116105, IMG submission 89716) | Peatland microbial communities from SPRUCE experiment site at the Marcell Experimental Forest, Minnesota, USA - June2015DPH_6_10 | ecosystem: Environmental > Terrestrial > Soil > Wetlands >... | reverse complement strand
TTCGCTCCATCGGTGAAGTCTTCCTGCACGTGGCCGGCGCGAACTATGTGATTCCGAACTATATGGGCACGCCCGTTCCTCCGGGCTTCGTCATGAAGGACTTCGACAAATCGACCACCGAGAAAGCCCAGATCATTGACGCGCTCAATAAATCCTTTGCCAGCGCGCACGCCGCAATCGAAGCTATGAGCAACGCCGATTTCAATAAGCCGCTGCCCAAGCTCGGCCCCGACGCCAACTACGGCGACGTGATCTATCTTCTCGTCACCCACGCGCACGAACATCTCGGCCAATCCATCGCCTATGCGCGCATGAACGGCATCGTGCCGCCGTGGACCGCGGCCGCCGAAGCCGCCGCGAAAGCCAAGAAACAAGCCGCGCCGGAAAACTAGTCCAGCGGCGAGCCCGTCGCAGAGTGCAGGGGCGGCTGCAAGAGCCGCCCCCGCTTTTCGTCCCATCCGCCGCGAAGTTGAATTCGTCAACAAACGCTTACTTATTCAACATCATCGCGCCGCACATCGGCTTCACGGCCTGCGCAATCTCAACTGTAAGTCCCACATTCCACATCGCATCGCTCGTCGTTTTCGCCGATGGTTGACTTTGGCGCGCGATTTACATAAAACCAAACTGCGTGTGCGTCACAATTGAGGATCAGGCGGAAACAAAATTCGCACGGAGGATTACATGGCTCCCAAGAAAAGCAAGAAATCCAGCAGCAAGAAGTTGAAGAAAGTCCCTCTGAAGAAAGTCCAGAGTTTGACGGTCACCTCCGCTACCCACAAGGGTTGGATCCAAGTAGACTAAGCGCACCTCTCTATCGCTACCGATTTCTGCCGGCTGAACGGGCCGCCCAGAAACGTCATTTGGCTGCGGGCGTTCCGTTCAGTCGGAATCATTTTCGGTAGTGCTGCTCCAGCTCTCGACAAAGCCCGCTGCTATCGCACGCAGGCGAATGCAACAGCCGCGCGCGCATGCCGCTGCGCAGCTGTGCAAGCCTAGCAGGAGTTTCCTGCGAATTCGCCAGCGCGATAGCACGCTCGACGTAATCCTGGCGCGATGGCAGATCCCATTCTTCCAGCCCCGCGGCCAGCACTAACGTCCGGCTTGTCCGACTTGCCCAGCGATCGCCGTTGAACGTCAGGACTGGCACACCCTGCCAGAGCGCCTCCATGGTTGTCGTTCCTCCGTTGTAGGGAAACGTATCGAGCGCGATATCAATCCTTCCGTAAGTTTTCAGAAGCTTCAAGTGTTCCGCAGGCGGCTCCAAAATCACTTGTTCAGCGGAGACACCGAATTGCGCGAAGCGGGCCAGGACCGCCGCACGATTGGAGGGCTGCTCCAGGCAGGTATTTTTCAAAATCAGGCGGCTGCCCGGCGCATGCGTCAGAATTTGCGCCCAAGTGGCGAGTACTTGATCCGTGATTTTGTATTGGGGTGCAAGACATCCAAACGTCACAGCTCCCGTCGCCACGCAGGGCGGCGGCAAGACCCGCGGAACCTGGTACTGAACGCGGAACGCCAGGTAGCTCCTGGAAACCCGCAAGACGCGTTCGGTGCAGAACCGCTCCTCCGCGACTGGCAGCGCGGCTATGTCGCAAACCACGTAGTCATAGCCTCGAATCCCGGTGGTAGCGTACATACCGAACACCGCGAACTGAATCGCGGCCGGTTTCCTCATGAACATTCCCAGCCGCGCCGGAAAGCTGTAGCCGTTCAGGTCCACGAGGATAGCAATTCCGGCTTTGCGAATGCGGCGCGCCGCCTCTTCGTTAGTAAGGCTATCGATCTCGTGGATCGAGTCGCGCTCGTCGCGCCGATAACCTTTCGCCAAGCTGGGATCTTGAACATCCCAAAATAAATGTACTTCGAACGACGACCGGTCGTGCTCGTTGATGAAGCCCCACACCGGCTTCATCCAGTTGCGTGAGCCAAAAAATGCCGAAACGTAGCCAATGCGAATTTTCTCGCCAGCCGCACGCGCACGCGTCGCCATTTTCGCGGCGTGTCGCTCCCGCGAGGCTTCCAGCCGGGCCCATGCCATCCGCCACTTCTTTATCTCCGCGTTTCCCCTGCGAGGGCTTCCTGGAATGATCGTCGCGATTCGGCCCAGTGCCTTTGTGCGCAACTCAGGCCAGGCCGTCCTCGCGACGGCTTGATACTCGTCAATTGCTTCATCCACGTACCCCATGTGAAATAGCGATCCGGCTAGATACATCCGAGCGTCCCCGTCGCCGGCTTCCAGTGCCACCGCGCGGCCGAAGCTCCGCACCGCAGCCGCGTAAGCTCCCACTGAATATTCCGTGCATCCCAAGCCGTACCACGCCTGGAATACTGAATCGTCCAACGTCAAGGCGCGCTGGTACGCCTCTCGCGCCTCCGCCAGATGCTGTTGCAGATAAAGCGCGTCGCCCTGTCGCGCATGCAGTTCCGCACTATCGGGATGACTTCGAAGCGCTGGCCGCAGCACGCGCAGTGCGCCTCGGCCATCGCCACGCAGCAACAACTGCGTCGCGCGCTCGAGCACGGGGCCGATCGCCGGAGGACGGTGCGCAGCGCCGTGTTTCCGGGGTGAGAGTGTTGTGCTTTGTGTCCAAGTTCGCATGATTTAGCTCGTGCCAGACTGCTGAGTCGCCAGATGCCGAGCATATGATAAACAGCCAGAAAAACTAGCGATTAGAAAAATTTTTCTCGTTTGTTGTGAGCGGGTTAGACGGATTTCTAATCCTGGACGAGTAGCGATTAGAAATCTGCGAGCGGCGCTTTGTGGTTGGTGATGCGCGGCGTGCGAACCTCGCGCAAAACGCGCGCCCAAACCTGCTCTTATCGACCGATTAGAAAAACACTTGGCGTGTTGTTTCAGAGGGTTAGATGGATTTCTAATCGCGGCGGTGCTGATTAGAAAGCAGCAGTGTTGAGTGACAAGTGATGAGTGGCGTGTGAACGAAGACTCGTGATTTGCGACGCCTGAGTCGCGACCCGTGGCCCGCGAGCGGTGAACAGTGCGGAGAGCGACGTGGTTGGGTAGTAAGGGCGCTCGGGATCCGGGTAAATCGCTCGATTGTGGGTGCGATTTCATTTTTTGGTTTCCGTTCGAAATGAACACCGAACAGATGTGAGAGCGGCTGAGTGGGGGAACAGAATCGGTGCAGGCTGGCCGAAGAAGCATTCAACCTGTTCTTTTTTGCGATCACGATTTAGGACAGCTGTTCTTTTGTCATTGGGCCTCTTTCGGCTTCACGCGGCGTTATCCGCCGTCGCGTGGCGTTGCGAGCGTTGTGACCCTCTGCGATAATGAACCGTTTCGACAGAGGGCATCCTTGACTGAGAAGCAGTGGACCGGCAACGAAGTCCGCAAGACATTTCTGAAATTTTTCGAAGAGCGCGGCCACCGCGTGGTGCGCAGCTCTTCGCTCGTTCCGATGAACGATCCCACGCTGCTTTTCACGAATGCCGGGATGAACCAGTTCAAAGACGTCTTCCTGGGCCTGGAAAAGCGCGATTACAATCGCTCCACCACCTGCCAAAAATGCGTGCGCGCCGGCGGCAAGCACAACGACCTGGAGAACGTGGGCTTCACTAACCGCCATCACACCTTTTTCGAAATGCTGGGAAATTTTTCCTTCGGAGATTATTTCAAAAAGGACGCTATTGCGTTTGCGATGGAGCTGATCACTTCGCCGGATTGGTACGGAATTCCTCTTGAAAAACTTTACTTTACCGTTTTCGGCGGCGCGGAAGTTTCGGGGAAAATGCTCGCGGCTGACGATGAAGCCGCCTCGCTGTGGGTCAATATTGGCGCGCCGAAGGACCGCGTGATCGAAATCCCCGGCCTTAAAGATAATTTCTGGGCCATGGGCGATACAGGCCCCTGCGGCCCCTGCAGCGAAATTTTCTACGACATGGGCGTGGCGGCATCCGATCAGGGCCACAGCGACTGCCTATTTCCCTGCGATTGCGGCCGGTACGTCGAAATCTGGAACCTGGTCTTCATGCAGTTCAATCGCGACGCTACCGGAAACCTCAATCCCCTGCCGAAGCCGTCCGTGGACACCGGCATGGGTCTCGAGCGCACCACCGCCGTACTTGAACACGTCATCTCGAATTACGACACCGATCTTTTCAAACCGCTGATGCAGGAAGCCACGTGGCTTTGCGGCAAAGAAGCCGTTCAAGTCACGGACGCCGCGTCTCAAGCATCGCTTCGAATCATTGCGGATCATTCTCGTGCGGCTACATTCCTGATTTCGGACGGTGTGATTCCCTCGAATGAAGGTCGAGGCTACGTGCTACGCAAGATCATTCGCCGCGCCCTCCGCCATGCGCGCGCGCTGAACGCGCCTTCGCCGTTTCTCTCGACGATGTCGGGCCACGTCCGCCACCTGATGAAAGACGCCTACCCGGATCTCGAAGAACATGCCAGTCGCACCACTCGCGTACTCGATGAAGAAGAGAAGCGATTCACCCGCACCGTCGAAGTCGGGCTCAAGAAACTTGAGGCGCACCTCGCCCATTGGACACCACAAGAGCTGGAACAAATTCGAAGGCTCTCGCCAGAAATTCCAGTGTCGGGTCCGTTTGAATCCGGATTTGAGGCGTTCACGCTTTACGACACTTACGGCTTGCCCCGAGACTTTATCGAGGATGCGTACCGCGACGCTCGAATTCCATTTCCCGAGAAAGGCTTCGAGCAAGCTATGCACGAGCAGCGCACGCGTGCTCGCGCCTCATGGAAAGGCGCGCACAAAGAGGCGGCGAATCCTGTCTATTCGAAGCTCGCGCAAACGAACAAGACGGAGCAGGAATTTTACTTTGGCACGAAGACGCGCGACGCGCGCGTCGAAGCCATTGTCACCAAAGACGGCGCGGTGAATGAAATCAAGCCTGGGACTGAGGCCGAAGTCGTGCTCGATCGCACTTCGATCTACTCCGAATCAGGCGGGCAAGTCGCCGACACCGGCGGATTCTTCGATAATTCCGGGGCGCTCGAAGTGGCCGAAGTGCGCGGGGCGTACTACCCCGTCACCGGGCTGATCGCGCACCGGATCATCGCGAAGGAAGACCTGCGCGTCGGTGATCACGTGGCGACCATCGCCGATCCTGAACGACGCGTGCGCGACATGCGCAACCACACCGCGACGCACCTGCTGAACGCCGCGCTGCGCAATATCCTGGGAACCCATGTGAAGCAAGCCGGCTCGCTCGTCGCGCCCGATCACTTGCGTTTCGATTTTTCGCATTTCGCGCAGGTGGATCCCAGCGAACTCGGCGAAATTGAGCAGCAAGTAAACGAAGAGATTCGCAAAAATCTGGAAATGCGCACCGACATCATGAATATTGACGACGCGCTCTCGTCCGGCGCGCTGGCTTTCTTCGGCGATAAATATCCCGAAGCGAACGTTCGCGTGGTCACGATTCCGGACGCATCCACGCCACGCGGTTTCTACAGCAAGGAACTTTGCGGCGGCACGCACGTGCTGCGCACGGGCGACATTGGCGTATTCAAGATCATTGGCGAGCAGTCCGTCGCTGCGGGTGTGCGTCGCATCGAAGCAATTTCCGGTGATCGCGCTCTTGCCGAGTATCAGAATTCGCTCGTAACGCTGCGCACCGTTGCGGGAATGCTGAATGCGGGCGAGGACGAGATCATTGCCGCGCTCGAACGCCAGTTCGAGGCGACGAAACAGCTGGAAAAGCAGCTGCAGGCGCTGAAACGCAAAGCGGCAGGTTCGCTGGCCGGCGATTTGGTGGAACAGGCTCGCACGGTGAAGGGGGTTCGCCTGATTGCCGCCCATGTGAACGGATACGACCGTGACGCCCTGCGCCAGTTGGTGGACGCTTTGCGCCAGAAACTAGGCTCTGGAGTGGTGGTTTTGGCTTCTGCCGATGACGGCAAAGTTGCTCTAATCACAGCAGTTACCAAGGATCTGATCCCCAAGCTCCACGCCGGCAAGATCGTCCAGGAACTTGCCAAGCTGGTAGGGGGTTCCGGTGGCGGCAGACCCGATCTGGCAGAGGCTGGCGGAAAAGACACATCGGGCATACAAAACGCCCTAGACCAGGTTTACCCCCTACTCGACCGATTGTTATAATTGCTGTTGTGCCAGATGCTTACGACGGAGAAGTCTCCTTCTTCGGCGTATGTGTGTCTTTCGTTTGCAAGTTGCATGTGGTCGCACGTGAATGAAAGTTTAGCGCTCTGCCTTCCCCGAGGCTCGCTGTGAGGTAGTGCGCCGGCGCCCTGAAAAAGCGCTGGCGAAAACTATAACCATGAACAAGAACTGCATCCCAGTTGCAGTGCTGGTCGCGGGCGCGGTCTTCGCGCTGTCTATGCCGCTGCGCGCCCAGATTGCGACCCAGGTGGACGAGCACGGCAAGCTCGTCTTCGTGAATGGGGATTCCCCGAATGGCCGTCGTGGGAGTACTATCAGTCCTACGGCAAGCGGTCCGCGCTCTCGCTCTGCGCTTTCGTCCGCGTCCGCGGCGGACACGCTCGGCGCCAATGATGGACGCCTCGATCGCATTGTTCGCGATGCAGCGGCGCGTCATCAGGTGGATCCCGCGCTGGTGAAAGCCGTAATCAGCACGGAATCCGGGTGGAATCCGCACGCGGTGTCCAATAAAGGCGCCGTGGGGTTGATGCAGTTGATCCCTGGGACGGCACAACGCTTCGGCGTCGGCAATCCTTTCGATCCCGCGCAGAACGTGGAAGGCGGGACGACGTACCTGAAGACTCTGCTGGATCGTTATAACGGCGATTTGGACAAGACGCTGGCGGCTTACAACGCCGGCGAGCACGCCGTGGATGTCAACAGAGGCGTTCCGCCGTATTGGGAAACGCAGCGCTACGTACAGAAGGTGCAGAACGCATACTTTCGCCCCGGCTCGGGCCGCGACTCGACGCTCTGGACTCCGCCAAGAAATCCAGTGCGAAAAGAAGTGGACGCCAGTGGCCGGGTAATTTTCACGAACGAATGACGCAAGTGGTACCCGCGAGAATATTGCCGGCCCGATGGCTCCTCCTAGCCCTGGCGCTAGCCATTCCCCTTTTTGCGTCCGCGCGACCCGACCACAAGATGGATGCGCGCGAGCAGTTTGAGCGCGCGGTGCGGATGCGCACGGTGCTGGAAGGCACTCCGCAGAAAGAACGCTCGCTGGTGGATTACCGCGCGACTGTTTCCGCTTACCACAAGGTTTATCTGATTTCGGCGCAGGCGGAAGAAGTGACGCCCTCGCTGATCGCCGAAGCTGAGTTGTATGAAGAAATGGGGCGGTTGTTTGATCCGAAATACTTTCAATCCGCGATTGATTCCTACAATTTTCTGCTGAAGCAGTATCCGGGCAGCCGCTATCGCCAGCAGGCGCTGTATTCCATTGGATTGGTGCAGAAGGATGGATTGCATCAGCCGGATGTGGCTGAGGCTACGCTGAAGGATTACATCAAACGCTTTCCGAAATCTGATCTGGCAAGTGACGCGCGCGTGGCGTTGAAGGATATCGCCGAGACGCGCGAAAAGGCTAAGGCTCAAGCTCTCGCGCAGGCACAGGCTCAAGCGCTGGCCCAGGCACAGGCTCAGGCGAAGCTGCAGGCGCAGGCCAAGGTTCAGGCGGCGGCTGCGACGCCGACGGCGACGGACGCTTTTCCGGAATTGAAAGGCAAGGTGGTGGAGCAGCAGGAGAGCGAGAACGGAACGCCGCGGGTGCTGGATGTGAAGACCTGGAACACGGAGAATTCGGCGCGGATCGTGGTGACTCTGAGCGATACCATTGCTTTCAATACCGCGCGAATTGCTGCTCCGGACCGCGTTTATTTCGATCTGCACCGGGCGAAGCTGACGCCGGATATTGCCAAGAAAAATTGGGAAGTGAAGGACGGGCTGCTGAAGTCTGTACGTCTGGGACAGAACAAGGACGGCGTGGTCCGGCTGGTGCTGGATGTGAACGGCGCGCGGGATTATTCCGGATATTTGCTGGCGAATCCTTACCGGCTGGTGATTGAGGTTCATGCGAAGCCGGTCGCTTCTTCTGCGAACGAGGTTGCTTCCACTGCTGCGCCTGTGCCGGCGCCGAACGCGACTGCGAAGAATGCGAAAGCTGAAGGCGACTATTCTGATTCGAAACCACGCGCTGCAGCGGGCGAGACGGTTTCCGTGAGCGCGGACAGCAAACCTGCATCGAGCGCGAAAGCGCCGGCATCTGCAGCGTCCGCGGCGGCTGCGAGATCGAAGGCGGATGCGACCAAATCGGCTGCGCTTACGGCGCCGACCGAATCGAAACCCACGCGCGATGGACAGCGTTCGCTGACGCGCGCGCTGGGCTTGAAGATCAGCCGGATCGTGATTGATCCGGGGCACGGCGGACACGACACGGGAACGATTGGCCCGCACGGGCTGATGGAGAAGGACCTGTGCCTGGACGTGGCGCTGCGGCTGGGGCGCGAGATCGAAGAAAAACTTCCGGGCGCCGAAGTGATTTACACGCGCAAGGACGACACATTCATTCCGCTGGAAGAGCGGACGGCGATCGCCAACGAAGCGAAGGCGGACCTATTTATTTCCGTGCACGCTAATTCCAGCCACGACGCGGCGGCGCGCGGGATCGAGACTTATTATTTGAATTTTGCCACTTCGGAAGAATCGATGGCGGTGGCGTCGCGCGAAAACGCGCTGGCGCAGTCTTCGCTGCACGATTTGCAAGACATCATCAAGAAGATCGCGCGCAACGAGAAAGTGGAAGAATCCAAGGAGCTGGCGAGCGATATACAGGATTCGCTGACGCACCGCTTGCAGCTGGTGAGCCAGGATGAGCGAAATCGCGGCGTGAAGAAGGCGCCGTTTGTGGTGCTGATTGGCGCGAATATGCCTTCGGTGCTTTCGGAGATCTCGTTTATCAGCAACCCCAGCGATGAAAAGCTGCTGCGCAAGACTGACCAGCGGCAGCGCGTCGCCGATGGCTTGTATCGCGGCATCGCCTCGTATCTCGATAGCCTCAATAGTCTTTCCTACGATAAGTCCAAGCTGGTGTCCGACAACCGTCTTGCGGGCGGTGGGGCTGCGACAGTAGCTTCCGACGGGAACCGTAAGTAGAATAGTGGCGTCTAATAGAAGGACACTATGCGCCACGCCATCGCTTTGTTCATTCTAATTGTGCTTTTAGCTGCCCTGCCTGCGTCCGCGCAGGGCATTCTGCCGAATTCCTTCGGCGGATGGAGCGGCAGCACCACAGCCGGGCTGAATCCTCCCGTCATACACAATGGTGACCACGTCACGAGCATGGCTGCCGACCAGCAAACGGCCGCGCGGCAGGAGTATGGGTTTGCTTCCGGGGAGGAAGGAACCTACTCCCTCGGGAAAGATACGCTGCAGGTGACGCTTTATCGCATGAAGGATCCTAGCGGGGCGTATGGGCTGTATTCCTACTTGCGCGGGCCGGATATGGCGCGGTCGGGACCAAACGAACACTCGGTTATGACTCGCGAGGAAGCGCTCGTGCTGCTGGGGAATCTGGTTCTGGATATTCACGGCAGCGATCTGACTAAGGATTCGGACGGTTTGAACGCTTTGGTGGGCGCGGTGTCTGCTAAGGCGCAGCAAGGGCCGCTGCCGACGCTCACGGAGCACTTGCCGGTCAAGGGCTTCATCGATCGTTCCGACAAATACATCTTGGGACCGGTGACGCTGAACCAGTTTTTCCCGGTGTCGCAGAACGACTGGCTGGGATTTTCGACTGGCGCCGAAGCGGAGGTCGCAAGATATCACGTGGATGGACGCGAACTGAATCTCTTGATCGCGGATTTCCCTACCCCGCAGACCGCGCAGAAAAAATTGAATGAGCTGCAGCACGTTTATCACGTGAATGAAGAAAGTCCGGTTCCCAATAATTCTCCAGTTTTCGCCAAACGCTCGATCACGCTGCTCGTAATTGTGTTTGGCGCGCGCACGCAGGCGGAAGCGGATAAATTGTTGAATCAGGTTCAATCCGGTGCAGAGGTCACCTGGAACGAGCCGACTTTTCAATTCAAAGAGCCGCCGATCACTACGATGATCGTCGGAGCGATTATCGGCACCGGCATCATCTGCTGCTTCGCGCTGATTTCGGGAATCGCGTTCGGCGGATTCCGGATTGTGGTGAAGAGATTCTGGCCCGATAAAGTGTTTGATCGCAGCAGCACGATGCAAGTGCTGCAGTTAGGGCTGGGCAGTAAGCCCATCAATTCAGAGGACTTCTACGGGATCGAGCGAAATCAGCCGAAGTGACCACCCGGTGGAAAAACCGCCATTTTGCATCTAACATCATTGTTTTCAATGTGCTAGGGAAGAGTCAAAAAGTACCCTTTCCCGCTTGACTGATTTCCATACCTCGTACTAGACTGCGACCGAGGAAAGAGTTCTGCCGCCCACCGCGCAGTGGCCGTGGAGCTTTCTCCCCTCGAAGGCCCGCTGCAAGGCGGGCCTTCTGCTTTTCAGTACCCGTACTTTTCGTCCCGCCGCCGCTTTCTATTCCTGATTTGCTACATCAAACGTGACGCAACGTCCGCAGATCGAATACCAGTACCATGCTGAAACAGAATCGAACCGCCGCGACGACGCGAGTTGCGGAGGTTTCGCAGACGCGTGCGTGCGAACGTCCGCGGCATCGAGCGCAGCGTGCAACTCTTTCAGCGGGTCGTGATTCAGAAGCACAAAGGGGTGAACGGAATGTTCGGCGATTCTCTGGGCGACATGCATGTTGATTTCGCGGCCGCAAGCGCGGTGCTCGGACTAGCGAGCATCGTGCTCTGGGGTTATATCGCGGCGGCGGTAGTGCTCGTCGTGGGCTTGGTAAGAGTTATCAAAGATGAGCTGCCGCAGGCGCACGGGCTAGACAAGATAATGCCTTTCGGGCGCTTGTGCTTCGCGATTCCGCTGGCGGTATTCGGGACGGAGCATTTCACCGATACATCGGACATCGCGACCATGGTTCCGAGCTGGATACCAGCGCACACGTTTTGGGTATATTTGGTGGGCGTTGCGCTGATGGCCGCGGCGCTGAGTATAGCGCTGAAGGTGCAGTCGCGTTTAGCGGCCACGCTTCTGGGAGTCATGTTCTTTTCGTTTGTGGTGCTGATGGATATGCCCGCCGCGCTGGCAGAGCCGAACAATCGAATCGCGTGGACGCTGGCGTTGCGAGAACTAGCTTTCGCCAGCGGGGGTTTTGCGTTTGCGGGAGCGCAGATGAGCGCAAAGCGCGCCTTGGGAGTCCCGGTGCTGGTAACCGTTGCTCGAATTTGCATCGGGATGGCGGCAGTGTTTTACGGTGTTGAGCATTTTCTGCATCCGACGCTCGCGCCCGGCGTTCCGCTGGAAAAAGTTATCCCGGAGTGGATCCCGGCGCGGGTGATCTGGGCGTATCTGGCGGGCGCGGTGCTGGTTGCGGCGGGACTGTGCCTCCTGGCGGACAAGAAAACGAGGCTGGCGGCGACTTACCTGGGCCTGATGATTTTGCTGCTGGTGTGTTTCGTTTATTTGCCGCTGCTGGTGCAGAGTCCTGCCGACATCGTCTGTGTGAATTATTTTTTTGATACGCTGATGTTCGGCGGAGCAGTACTCGTCTTGGCTGACGCGAGCAACGAACGGTCGGCAACCCACATCTGACCTATCACGCTGCCGGCGGAGCTCAACGAGTCACTGGACGCATGCCGCAGGGCGCGGGCTCCCGGCGTGGCGTTGCGAAGAAGAGCAACTCCCAGACGCGCCTAATCCCGATTCTGGTATGCTTGTAGTTACATCCCATTTCACAAAAGAGCGGCGCGATTCGAGATGGCGCGCGGTTTCACGTGTTCCAGACGCTGACGAGCGGATTGTGGAACTTACCGGCGGCTCGTAGTGAATTTCTATCACAGCCAGCAGGGATGGACGGAATTGCAGCGATGAAGTCGTGGCGTGGCGAATGGGCACGGGGAAGTGCTCAGATAGCGGCTCAGAGCGAAGGGATTATCGATTTAAATGACAACCAGAGGTTGGCGGCCCGTATTTCTATTTTCGGCATTACTGGCGATCGCGCTGTTCTTGCTAACGCCGTGCAGTTACGCTCGGCCACAAGCAGAACCTCCGCCGCAGGCTGCCCAACCACCATCGGGGCAACAACCAGCGGCGCAGCAATCACAGCCCGCAGCTCCCACCACCACACAGTCATCTAGCCAAGCGACGAGCGGCCAGAAGCCCGCCGATCCAAATGATCCGCCGAGCCCGACTCAATCTGACGCAGGATCGAAGGACCGGCTGTTTTTCGCGTTGCCGAACTTTCTGACGCTCGAGAACTCGGCGCATGTTCCGCCGATGACTGCGGCGCAAAAATTCAAAGTTGCAGCGCGGTCATCGTTCGATTACGTGCAGTATCCCTGGTACGCAGCGCTGGCGGGGATAAGCCAGGCGCAGAACAGCGAACCGGGTTACGGCCAAGGGGCCGAAGGATATGGCAAGCGCTTTGGGGCGGCGTTCGCGGACGGCACGATTGAAAATTTCGTGGTCAACGCGGTGGTGCCCGCGGCGTTGCACACGGATCCGCGCTACTATCAATTGGGAACGGGTGGATTTGTGCACCGCACGGGCTACGCGTTGAGCCGCCTTTTCGTCACGCGAACGGATTCCGGCCATAACACCTTCAACACTGGTGAAATCGGGGGCAGCCTTGCAGCAGCCGCAATTTCCACCTATAGCTATCATCCGGAGGCCGACAAGACGTTCCACAACACGGCGTCAGTGTGGGGAACGCAAGTGGGATATGATGCGGTACGAATTGTGTTAAACGAGTTCTGGCCGGATATCCGACGCAAGTTCGCCAAACATAAGAGCGAGCAGCAGCCTTAATGGTCGCGATCACCCGCGCAGCCTGCGCCTGAACTGCAGATTCCCTACTTCAAGGACTGACGACAGACTACCCTGCGACAATATGTGCCGCGGCGCTCAATCCATGCTATCCGGGTTCTGGAAGCGGCCGGTCTTTGAAGACGATTCGCCAATCGAGAAGTTCGTCGACCATCAGTTGGCCGGCTTCGGCGACGATCTGGTTGAGGGCCGAGTACGAAAGCCCCTCCTCGTCATTCTCACGGGACCTGAGTTCCCTGCAAATGTGGCGCAAGGTTTGGAGCATAGCTCTGGAGCGTTTCTTGACACGCTCGAACTCCGCCTGGCTTCGTATGCCTGCGAATGCGGCGCCGAAGGCCGGTAAGACAGTCGCAAGCAGGCCTACGAGTATCGTAAGAAACTCCCATTTGAGGACGCGAACGACCTCATCAAGAGGAAAGGGCAGGGCTGGATGTTTTGCAGCGAACAGCACAAGCGGGGCGCTGACGAAGGCAAATGCGGCCGAAACGATCGCCGCTTTAAAACACGCGCTTTCGACAGAACGGAACCTGGCATCGAGCTTTTCAAGGCGCTCCTCGTTTTTTTCGTGATAGTCCATCTGACCGCGAATACCGGCGCTGCTGTCGAGGAATGAGCGAACTCCATCCAGATAGTCCGGGCTGTATTCGCCGCCAACCAGCCCAATTTCCCGGCGCAGAGCCAAGTAGTGCCAATACATCCAAGTGCTTTTGGGGTCGCCGGCCGACATGTATTTCGGGAGATGCGGCGAGGAGAGTTCACCGGGACCCAAAGGAATCAGGAAAAATAATTGGCGTAGATACTCCGCGAGCAAACGATAGTCTATCCATTTTTCATGCCAGCGGCGCTTCCTGCCGGTGGAATAAATAATCGCAATAGCGAAGAGCAGCCCTAATTCCACGAAGATGAGAATAGGACTCGTTATTTGGAAAGTGAATCCCTCCAATTTTTCCAGTGCGTAGTGCAGAAACGCGAAAAACACCGCAAAAGCACCCATGAGGTAATTGAATGCAAACGCCGAACGATAGAGATTGCCGTAGTATTCGGCGAGGCCGTTGGCCCATCCGTAATGATCGCAGAGACGGGCAGTATCGATGATGCGTATCGCACTTTCCGAGAACGCTGGAGTATTTTTCAGAACTGCAATCCACTCTTCCACGCCGGCGATCCCAAAGTCCAGTACCTTGCGCTGAGGCTTGGTGGGCTGAAACAACCACCGATTCCGGAACCAAATCCAGAACCAGCCCCAGGTGCGGGTGGGTTGGATTTCGGAGAAATAGTCGTGCGGAGAGGTGGATAGCTCCTCCTCTTTCGCTTTTTTGGCGTGGCGCACAGGGGGGTTGAGCAAAATGCGCAACTGGTCAAGCGACCGGTCCTTGGCTTCGTCGGAAGAATCCCACTCGTCGCTGGACATGCGGTAGAGAACGCGATGCGGAGCCGCGGATTCGATGCGGATGGTCAAGATATTGCGCAAGCCGGCTTCGGCGACGATCTGCGCGGTGCCGCCTTCGCCGCGCGGATCTTGTCCGTCCCAAATCGCTAGCAGAACATCGGATTGGCTGAGAATGACGCGGCCGGCTGCCAGATACGATTCCGATGCGCGGTCGCGCGAGCCATCCAACTCGAGGATCGCCGTGGTGTGCTCTGTATCGTCGAGCAGGCGGTTATACTCGAGGCAGGAGGCGTCCGGCGCGAAATCGTTAGCGTACTGATCGCGGGTGAAGGGCAACGGGCATTGCAATTCGTATCCGAGTGCAATTGCCTGCTGCGCTGCGTAGCGATCCGCACCTTCGGCCAGTGAGGAAACCAGGCGCAGGATGGGTTCGTCGCGTTCGCGATAAGACGTGGAGACGCGCGGGTGTTCCAGCGCGAACTGCTTCAGGATTTGCAGCACTTCGTGAATTTTCTTTTGCAGTACGTCTATGTTGGCGTGGTGGAGGTCTTTTGGTTGGTGGCCGGTGACGCCGACACGCAACGTGAGCCTCGGTTTTGGCGGTTGACACTTAGGCATCACTCACCTTTTCACGATGCGATATCCCAGGGCGAGAATGGTTTTCAAGGTTTCGTTGACCATGATGCGGTCATATTCCTTCTCGGATTCCGAAAGGTTCTCGTAGGGAACCAGGGAGGGATGCGTGCGCCGCACGTCGTCGCGATGCGCGCCGTAAGTCCAGCCATCGCGCAGGCGCTGCTGCGCCCAGATCTCGTGGGCGTTGCGGGCGAGACTCTCGAGCAGGGGCTGTAAATCGTCCAGATTCACTTGCGAAGTCTCCACGGGGTGCGGGACGTAGGTTTGATCGGGCATAGCCGTCGAAATCTCCGCAAGTTACGGTGGGCGCGACAACCCTGGTGCGCGGCCTCACTTCAAAATCTGGACGAAGTGGTCCAGAGGGCGGCAACTATAGCAGAAATGGGACGCGGTTCAGAAGAGGGTGCGCGGATCGGCGTCGGGCCGCTTCGCTACGATCGAGATTACGTTTCGGAGAGGGCGGCAAGAATCGAAGAGGCGGCGCGGCGTGTTCGCTAAGCCTGGTGCGAGCGCCGGCGCCGCCGAATCGCGAACTAATCGACTTCCAAAATTCGCGTGGCCTTGACGACAGGGGATTTCTTCTGTCGGTCGGCAAACTTCTGAGCGCGATCGCGATCAATGTAAACGCGGGCAAACTTTTCGCCGTCGGCGTAGTACACGGTCACTTGCCAATGGTGATGCTTACGCCGCTTGTCGCGCTTCATGCGGCTGGTCTTCTTGAGCCTCTGCTTAGTCACGATGAGTGGGTCCCTCCGCTGTGGGGACTATGGCAAGTTTGGAAGAGCCGCGCAAGTAACAAGTTAGGGGTTAACGTTCCTATACTTGGTTTGGAGTCCCCGGCCAGAAGAGTGCCAATTTGGAGAAATTTAAATGAAAAAATGAGAAGCCCTGCAACATTCCCGAGCATCCAAACGTACAAGTAGATGTGGCAGGAATAAACGGCTGGGGGAGGAGCAGGCGATGCGCTGGCAATGCGACGTGCGGATAGAAGACTTGCGGAACCACCCAACGGAATTGGTTGTGCAGCTGTGCCATTTATTGGCAAGTGGCGCGCCGGCAATTCCCGATCCGAAACATCCTGAGCTGTATGAGATTAAGAGCGACTCACAGGTATTTTATGTGCATATTTCTCCCGTAACGGGAAAAGTGCTGCTCGTGGCAACGTGGCCTACGGAGAATGCGCTCGAAGAGATGCACGCCACGGCCTAAGCCGGCCTTTGCGCGGATGAATAACACACGCTGATCCTCAGCTTGACCGAGCGCGGCTAGTTCGTTAGATCCGAGGCCTTAAAATTCAGGTCGGTAAGAATTTGCGGTTTCAACTTATAGATCCCCGCAGTTTCGTTGGTGCGCGCATAAACGAACCCGCCGGATTCCCTGGAAATCTCAACCTTCAGAACTTTTCCATTCTTGTCGGTGAGATTCGCCTCGAAGGCGGGCTTGGCTAGTTTGGCGAGCAACGTCGGTGCGGGCTGGTCGAATATTTCTTCGGCTGTAGCTTGTTGTAATGGAGTGAAAAGTTTGTCGAGATTTACCGGCTTTTGCGGCTGATTGCCCTTCTGCTGGTCGTTCTGCTTCTCTTTTTGATCCTTCGCGGCGGTCGCGTCAAACGTCCATTCTGTTTCATTCTTGCGCGTGCACAGGATGGTGCCGCTGGCGTTGTGAATCTCCGCGTGGGCAATCGTGGCGGGATCGAAGTGAGCTAGTTTCTTGTCGCGCAAATCGCTGAAGTTTTCGGCGAGCTTCTTGTACACGCCCTGATTGATGCGGAAGATGGTCGGACGCGAGGTATCGCGCGCAAAATACTCGTCGCCTTCCTTTTTTCCCACCAGTAGAGTCGCGGTCTTGCCCTTGGCGTCCGTGACGGTAAATGAAATACCGGGGCTTGCGAGGCCATACTGCGCCAGGTTATCTGGGGTCTCGCTGGCAATCGTAGTCATCCGGCTGCTGGCAACGGAGGCAAGAAGCGAATCGATGGCAGATAGGTCGCCGGGCGCGCTGCTGGGTTTCGTAAACTTCCACGCGTCGTGGTCCTTGACCGCCGCAAGTTCGCCCGATGGATTTTTGAGATCGAACGCAGTCATGTCTGGGCCAACGAAATGCAGGACGGAATGATCGCGCAAATCCTGCACAGGCTTGTCCGCGCTGGCCAGCAACGATTCGGGGAGCAAAGCTACGTCCTTCGCGCCGTCTATGATCGCGTAAACGGAGACGCCGGTGAAATCCTTTTTGCCCAGGCGCAGCATGTGCTTGGTGCCATTCTTCATTTGAAAATCGAGCACGACGTCTGGCGTATCCAGCCCAAACACTTTCAGGCGATCCGGCGTGCCGGGTTCGGTCTGCGCGACGCGCACGGACGCAAGTTGCTGCAGGATGCCCTGCATTGACGCGTCATCGGCGCCGGTCTGTAGAGGCTGAGTGATTTGCCACACGCCATTTTGTTTTTCAAAGTGGATCGGCTGCGATTTCGGATCAGCCGGGTAAGAGATGTTCAGCGAGGAGATGTCCTCCGCCTGCAAGGTGAAAGCGAGCTTCGTGCTATCGGCCGGGGAGTTCGCCGCTTCTTTTTGGCCGCGTTTCCAATCGAAATAATAGGCGGCGGCGCCGAGGACGATCGCGGCAATTAGTACAATCAGCGTGGATTTCTTAATCATGGCGTTCGAAAGTTCCTATGGATTCTCTTGCCGGGGATTAGCGGCGTTTCCACCAGATGTACACGCCGGAAAAAATCACTAGCCCAGGAAGCAAAACCAGATTCAGCCAGTGCAGCGCGGCGGATTGGGCTTCGGAGAGGGTGACCCGGCGGTTCGTCGGACTCTTGGGCCGGATGGAGATCAAGCTTTCGTCCTGCGTCAGCCAGTCAATGGTGTTGAAGAATAGGTCGCCGTTCCTTTGCTGGCTCACCCAGGGATTCGCGGCGAACTGCGAGTTGCCGAAGACCACCAGGCGGGCGTCCTTGTCGCCGACTTTTCGGTTCGCGGCGACGCCTAACGAAAGCGGGCCGATCTTGTCTGTTTTCGAGTCGAAGGATATTTTCTTCTGGCCCGGCTCGAGCTTGGGAATGGTGAAGCTGCGCTCAGACGTTTTCAGGAGCTCCACCGTCTGCGGAATCGTCTTGCTTTTATCCGCGATGGAAGCGGTGCGCGCGAGCGGAAAGAATGCCACCGAGCCCTGAAAGCCCTTGGTGATTGGGCTGGAACCAAAATCCTGCACCACGGGAATGATCGGACCGCCCCCGAAGAGCTGCCCCATGCCACTGGCGTCCACCACCACGTTGCTCCCCACATCCACATTCCAGGATTGGAACAGGTCGTCGAGTTTCGGATCCGTGGCGGGATCGACCATGATGAGCGCATCACCACCGGCATCAAGATATTTGCCGATCATCGCGGTTTCTTGCGGATAGTAAGTTTGCTTCGGCCCGGCAATCACCAGCACGCTGCAATCCGCGGGCACGCCATTCTCCGCGATCAGGTTTATGGTTTTCGTCGTGAAATTTTCTTTCTTTAGGCCAGCGTCCACCTGGGTGTAACCATCCTGCGAACCATCGGTGAGAGATTTCTCGCCGTGCCCAGTGACGAAGCAGACTTCCTTCACCTTTTCGCTGGTGAGTTTCACGATCGCGCCGGTGACGTCTTCTTCGCCGAGCTGGGCGTGCGCACTGGCGTCCAAATGATCCTTGCGAATGCCGTAGGCAACGACGACGTCGCCCATGTGAGTTGCGCCAAAGTCTTGCGCGACTTCCGGTTTCTGCTGCGGGTCCACGAATTGATACTTGAAGTGCGGGCTGAGGGCTTTGTACTCGGCCATCAGGTCGTCGAAAGCGGTGTTGGGAGTTTTATCAAAGCGCGCGACGGTGAGATCCTGTTTCAGACCGCCGACGATATTGCGGGTCTGGTCGGAAAGCGTGTAGAGCTTTTCGGTGGTGAGATCGAAAGTCTTGTGATGGCGGAAGCCGACGAAATTGATGACGACCAAAATGGCGATGACGGCAAGCCCCAGGATGATGGTGTTGGTTCCCTGCTGAGCGCCGCGGCCGGAAAATGCTCTGACGATGGCGCGAAAACCGAGGACGACGGCGGCCAGAACGAAGACGCCGCCCGCGATCAGCAGCACTTTGCTGGTGGTGAGCAGTTCCCCCTGAATCGAATAACGCACGCCGCTGGCGACGAGCATCGCCACGCCGATCGTGCCTATGAAACTAGCAATCTCTTCTCGATCCCATTTCATACTGCAAGTTCCTCCATGAACTGCGGGCCGCGCATGACGGCGTTACGCGCGGCGCCAGCGCATCGAATCAATCGAGCGCACGGTTAAGAAAACGAAGAGAACCATAAAACTGAAGTAATAGATCAGCGCCGAAGTATTTATGATGCCGCGAGCGAAGTCATCGTAGTGACGGCTGGCGGAAAGATATTGCAGCACCGAACCGAATACACCTTCCGATGTATGGCCAAGATCCAAAACCCAAAGGAAGAGAAAGGCCACAAAGGTTAGCACCGCCGCGATCAACTGATTCTCGGTGAGCGAAGATATAAACGTGCCCAAAGCGAGCAGCGAGCCGCCAAGAAGCATAATCCCGGCATAGCCCGCGAGCAGTAGGCGCCACGGCGGGACCGGATCGCTGTGCAGATACATATAGACCAGGTAACTCGCGGTGGGCAGAAGCATCACGGCAAAGAGCGACAAGGACGCGAAAAACTTTCCCAGGACGATTTGAATTTCACTGATGGGCGAAGTCATCAGCAATTCCATGGTGCCGCGCTTGCGCTCCTCGGCGAAGACGCCCATGGTGAGGAACGGCGTGATGAAAAGAATCAGCGTGGAAAGCAGCCCCAGAAAAGCGCGCATAACCTCGCCGGGTACGTCGAATTGCGGCGGCGCGCCGAACTGCATGCTTTGCATTTCCGCTTGGAAAGACTGCTGAATGACCGCGGACAGGAAGAAATTGAAGAAGAATGCACTGATCAGCAGGAACAAACCGATGCAAACGTAGGCGACCGGCGAGACGAAGTAATGCCGCATTTCCTTGCGATAGATGGCGTAGAAGTTGCGCATCGTTTTTCAGACTCCTTGGTGAATGTGGCGCACTGCGGTCAATTCGCGGATGCCTGCGCGTGCGCGGCGTCGTCGGTGGTCAATTCCAGGAAAATTTCTTCCAAGCTCAGGCTGACGCCGCGCAATTCAAAGAGCGGCCAGCCATTTTGCACGATTTTGGCGGCGATAGCGCTGCGGATGTCGGCGCCCTGCGCAGTTTCGACGATCGCGACGAGGTGGCCGCCGGCTGGGAGACGTTCCGCATCCACTCGAGTGGTGCCGGGAACCTGTGTGAGCGCGTCGCGCAGAGCCTTTTCCGGCGCGTCTACTTCGACGCGGATTTTTTGGCCGCCCTTGAGCTGTGAGGTTAGGTTTTGCGGCGTGTCCACTGCGGCGATCTTGCCTTTATTGATGATCACCACGCGGTCGCAGGTCATGCTGACTTCGGGCAGAATGTGAGTGGAAAGAATGATGGTGTGATCGCCCGCGAGGCCTTTGATCAGGTTGCGAACTTCGATGATTTGCTTGGGATCGAGGCCTACGGTAGGCTCGTCGAGAATAATCACGTCGGGATCGTGGACCAACGCTTGCGCGATGCCGACGCGCTGTTTATAGCCGCGCGAGAGGCGCTTGATCAGGTCCGCGCGACGATCTTCCAGGTTGGTCTTGCGCATCGCTTCGGTGACGCGCGCGACGCGGTTTTCCGCCGGGACGTTCTTGATGCGCGCGACGAAGTCCAGATAGTCTTCAACGGACATATCCGGATAGACGGGCGGAGCTTCGGGCAGGTAGCCGATGTGGCGGCGCACTTCCATTGAGTCCCCGAATACGTCAAAGCCGGCGATCTTCGCGGTCCCGGAGGTGGCGGGCATGTATCCGGTGAGGATGCGCATGGTGGTGGTCTTACCCGCGCCGTTCGGTCCCAGAAAACCCAGAATTTCGCCCTTATTTACAGTGAAAGAAACGTGATCCACGGCCGTGACCGAGCCGTAGGACTTCGTTAAATCCTGAACTTCTATCAATGCATTCCTCCCGCCTATATATGCCCGGCAAGACTGCCGGACGCTTCCAAACAAATGTTTATACTAAAAAACGACGCAAATTGAAAATCACGAGGAAGAATCGCGCTGGGCCATCTTGAAGGCCGCGTCCCGCATTCACTTTCCGGCATTCCGGGCTGTCGGGTTTTGACTCACTAAGTTTTCGGACGCGGATTAGCCTGTTGGACCATTTTCTGAGCCATGAACACTAGAAGCTTCCGGTCACTCTCGCTAATGCGCTTCAGAAGCCTGCGTAGGTTGCTCAGGATCCGGGCATCCTTGCCGGTGCTGCCCCACGGCACGTCGTCGCCCTTCTTACGCGTGAGGAAACTGGGAAGCTTGGGGGGTTCCTCACCATCATAGAAGAGTTGATGGAGAGGAACTTCCAGAGCGCGCGCCATCTTTTCCAGCGTTTCGACGGACGGTACGGTATGCCCGTTCTCAACGCGCGAGATATAGCAACGCAGCAATCCGGTGCGTTGCTCGATGTCCCCCTGCGATAGATTCTTCATTTCCCTCAGACTACGCAGCCTCTCAGCGATGATCATTTTTTATACCTTCCTAATGAAGTATATGCGGTCAACCGTCGCGGAAGCGCCGAATTTTTCGGCGCTGACGACGAACGCGAGCTTCCTCTGCGACAATGGCTTGCGCACCACAACAGGTCAGGGCGCGCCCTCTTGAGAAGAGGCGCTGGCTCGACGGGGTTGGTGCCTTGCGAGCTCGCCCCGAAGCGCCTCAACTGTATCTTGCAGGACGCGAATTTCGCTTTCTTTCACATCTTTAAGGACGCTGTACATACCCAGCACATCTTTGGTCGCGCTCTTCTGTTCGGCGCTTGCTGCGGCGATCGTCATCGTCATTGCCGTACCCACGGCCATAAAGCCACCGACGAAGAGTGGCAGGCCAGTTGCGTTCCCAAACGGCCCCAGACCGTGCAGAGAACCCCAGACCGTAAATCCGCCCATGACCAGAGTTGCCCCGGCCGCTTCAAGAGGGCAAAAACGGAGGGCCGACCAAACCAAGAAGGGAGCGCAGAGGAACAGAAGGCCGTTTCCCGGGAGCCATGGCATGGGTTGCTGGCCGAAGTTCAGCACGCACATGACACTAAGGCCTGCGATCAGAGCCGTAATTTCGAGCGGTTCGGCCAAGCCAAAGAAACGGTGCTTGTGCCCCAACAAAAGCACGAGAAACGGTGCGAGGAAAAGTACGCCCAGCATGTCCCCAACCCACCAAACGAACCAAATGGACGGAGAATCAGACAAGCGCGCAGAACCTGTCACGCACATGAGCCCGGTTCCTACCGCAGCGCACAGCGCTGGTACCAACATGGCCGCGAAGAACACAAAACGCAAGACATCTCGCGTTCTAAAGAACGCGCTAATGCCGTTCGCATATTTGCTGACGAGATAAGCCGCGATCAGAGCCTCCAAGGTAGTGCAAAGAGCAAGGCCCAGTGAAATAGAGATAGCCCCGGTGGTTGTAACGCTTACAAGAAACGCCCCAATAAATACGCCCGGCCAAACCCTCCTCCCCCGTAAGAGAAAGGCTGCCAGGGCGATCCCGGCAGGAAGCCAAATCGCGGTCACAGAATGATTCGGCGAAGTCGGCCGTTGCCCCACCTTCCCAACGATGAAGTAGGTGAAGGCCAAGCAGGCGATGATTGCGAGATTGCCAGGTTCGAGGTATGGACTCACCTGTTCGCCGAATGATCGTCGGAATCCCAACAAGACACTCCTCGCACGGACATACCTACGCGAAAGTATCATTGCTTCCTCCGTGTTTCGCGTCACGCGCGGACAATACGCCTTTGGCGGAAAATTCTGCAAAAACGGTCAGGCGACATTGTACATAGTTCTAATGCGATTTGTTGTCAAGGGGATATTGATTGCGGTCATTGGTCAGTTCCCTATTGCGCGACGGATCGAGTTCTGGCCTGCTTGTGAATACGAGCAGCTTTGACGCGCTTGCCAATCTGGCGTGTCGGGCTATTTCTCAGTATGATCCCGGGCAAGACCAATCAGGAGTCTGCAACGTGAAACGAATTCTTGCGGTTTTCGTCGTGGTGATGTTTATCGTGGTGCTTGTCGCTCCCGCTGTACGCGTGCGCGGGTCCTCGATGCCGTTCAGCGTGGGAATCGTGAAAAAGAGCATCGTGTTTCTCTACTATCCGAAGGGGAAGGATTTTGAAGTCGGCACCGGGTTCCTGGTGGATATTCCGTCGAAGGAGGATCCGAAGCGGAGCTTTGTCGCGATTGTGACGGCGCGGCACATCGTGGATCCGCAGTGGGAAGGGTGCTCGTGGGCGAATCCGCAGGAGATTTATGCGCGCGTGAATGTGAAGAATTTCAAGGTGGGGCAGAAGGAGGACGGAACGGATGATGTGTCGCTGGGCCTCGTGAACGCGGGAAAAAACGTTTGGTATTCGAGCCCCAACGATCGCGCGGACGTCGCCGTAATTCCGATTTCGACTGCGCACGTGGAACAGCTGCTGCGGAACGACGTCCATTTAATCCCCGTGGCGGACTTTGCTACCAAAGCCGAAACCGAAAATTACAAAGTGGGGATAGGCGACCAGATCGTTACGGCTGGGCTGGTGCCGGCGCTGCTGGATACCCAACGCAACTATCCCGCGTTCAAGTTCGGGCGGATTTCAAACATCCCTGAAGAGCCGATCAATATGAAGTGCACGCAGGCGGACAAGGCGCTACCGCGCAACGTGTGGTTACTTGCTGGAAATTTTGTTGGCGGCAATAGCGGCTCGCCGGTGTACTTGCTGCCGCCGGTGCCTTCGGTCGCACACCGCGTGATGCTGATCGGAATAATCGCGGGAGCGATCCCAGACGTGGACTTGGGCCAGATGGTCCCTTCTGAATACGTGTTTGACGTTATCCAAGCGCACTATCCCACCGCGAACTTATATCGCGGCCGCAGCGAGCACAGCATCATGAAGTAGAATGCTCATCTCTTGGCCAGCGAATGCACTGGCCAAAGGCTCAGATTAATTCTTCAGTCGGCTGAAACCAACGCAACGTGTTACGCGCTTTCGTCGAAGCCCATCTCAACATCCGGAAGTTTGTCGCCCTCGCTCGCAACCCACACGTACAAGGTGGGGAGCAAGAAGATGCTCAGCAGCAGGGCGGCGACCAGGCCGCCGACGATGACGATGGCGAAGGGGCGCTGCGAGTCAGAGCCGATGCCGCGCGAAAGGGCTGCGGGCAGCAAGCCGAGAGTCGCGACCAGCATCGTCATCATAATGGGGCGGAGGCGCAAGACGGCGCCCTCGATCGCGGCGTCTACGATGGTGTGGCCTCGCGCGCGCAACTGATTGATGTACTCCAGCATGATGATGCCGGTCTGCACTGAGACCCCGAATAACGCCAAAAATCCCACGCCCGACGAAACACTGAAGTGCGTGCCGGTAAGCAGAAGCGCCAAAAGTCCGCCCACAGGCGCCATGGCCACGTTGCCGAGAATCAGCAGCGCCCACTTCACGGAGCCGAACATGGTGTAGAGGATCACGAAAATCCCCAGGATGGTGAGCGGCAGCACCAGCATCAGGCGGCGCTCCGACCGTTTCTGGCTTTCATACTCGCCGGCCCAGTCGATGGTGTAACCGGTGGGGAGCTTGACCTGCGCATTCACTTTGCGGATGGCTTCTTCCACGGCTCCGCCCAGATCGCGACCGCGAACGCTGTATTTGATGGCGACGTAGCGTGAATTTTCCTCGCGATAGATTTCCGAGGCGCCATCAAGCACTTCGACTTTCGTAAGTTCAGCCAGGGATACTCGCGCGCCGGAAGGCGAAAGCAGCCGGATATTTTCGATGGCTTCCTGCGTGTCGCGGTAGGGCGCCTGGTAACGCATCACCAAGTCGTAACGCTGCTCGCCTTTAAGCACTTGGCTGACGGCGTTGCCGCCGACAGCGGTCTGGATGGCGTCTTGTACGTCCGCGACGTTGATCTGGTACCGCGCCGCCTGTTTGCGGTCCACAACGAAATTCAGATTGGGTTGGCCGATGACGCGAAATACTCCGAGATCCTCGATGCCGCGGACGCCGCGCATGATCGCGACGATCTCATCGGCTTTCTTTTCGAGAAGGCGCAGGTCGTCGCCGTAGATCTTTACGGCCAGTTCGCCTTTGACGCCGCTGACGGCTTCTTCCATGTTGTCGGAAATGGGCTGCGAAAAATTCCAGAGGACACCGGGAATCTTGCTGAGTTCGCGATCCATCGCGTCGATGAGCTCGTTCTTGTCGCGACCGAAAATGGGACGCCATTTTTCTTTCGGCTTGAGATCAACGAAATATTCGGTGTTGAAGAAGCCGGTGGTATCTGTGCCGTCATCGGGCCGGCCGACCTGCGAGACTACCTGGGTTACTTCCGGAAAAGACGCAAAGACGATACGAGCCTGATTCATGATGCGCGCACCCTCCGTCGGCCCGGTGCTGGGCGCGAGCGTGCCGCGCGCCCAGATGGCTCCTTCGTCGAGATGCGGCAGGAATTCAGAGCCGATGACGTCACCGAAGGCGAGAAAGACGGCGAGGCAGACGGCAAAGCCCGCTACCGCTACGGTGACCGGCCGGTGCTCGATAGCCCAGCGCGCAGCCCTGCGATAGGAGTTCTTCAGATAATCCATCACCGGATTGCGCCATTCGTGAACGCCATGTTTGAAAAATACGCTGCAAAGCACCGGCGCGATGAGCATGGAGAATAAGAGCGCTCCCAGAAGAGCGAACGCGACGGTCCAGGCCATGGGCCTGAACAAGCGGCCTTCGACGCGTTGCAAAGTGAAGATGGGCAAGTAAGCGGTGATGATGATAGCAATCGCGTAAAAGACGGGGCGTTGCACTTCGAAGGCGGCGTCGCGAATGCGTTCCAGAGTCGCCTTATTGTTGCTGTCGCCGTGGGTCAAATGGCGGACGATGTTCTCGACCATGACCACCGCACCATCAACCACCATTCCGAAATCCAGAGCGCCCAGCGAAAGCAGATTGGCGGGAATATTGTTTAGGCTCAGGCAAATTGAGGCAAAGAGCAGCGAAAACGGAATCGTCAAAGCCACGATTAAAGAGCCACGAAAATTCCCGAGGAAGAGAAAGAGGATTACGGAGACTAGAAGGATTCCCTCGGTGAGATTGTGCAGAACGGTGTGCGTGGTGTAACGCACCAGGTCGCTGCGGTCGAGAAACGGAACTATTTTTACGCCGGGCGGCAAGATGGTGTCGTTCAGCTCCTTGACCTTCGCGTGTATTCCCACCAGCGTGTCGTCTGAATTGGCTCCCTTACGCAGCAGCACGATCCCTTCCACCACGTCGTCGTTATCAACGATGGCGCCGTCGGAGCGATGAATGGCTTTTCCGATTTGACCGAGGCGGATCTTGGAGCCTTGCGCCACTGTGGCGATGTCCTTCACGGTGAGCGGCGTGCCGTTTTTCGCGATGATGGGGGTTTGCTCGATGTCTCCGACGCTGCTGAACAAGCCCACGGCGCGGACATTGATCTGCTGCAGGCCGGCTTCGATGAAGCTGCCTCCCGCGTTGGTGTTGTTGTTGGCGAGTTGTTGTTCCACCTGAGCGATGCTCAAGCCGTAGGAAACCAATTTGTTCGGATCGACCTGGACCTGATATTCGCGAGTGATTCCTCCGAAGCTGGAGACGTCCACGACGTTGGGAACCGACTTGAATTGCTTTTCGAGCGTCCAGTCTTCGATCGATTTCAACTCCATCAGGTCGTAGCGCGGATTGGTGCTCTTTAGCGTGTACCAGAAAATCTGCCCGACGGGGCTCCAGTCCGTGCCCATTTGCGGTTGCACGTTCTGCGGCAGCGTGGCCTGCGATAGCCGCTCGAGCGCCTTCTGCCGGTTCCAATCATTCGAGGATTGATCGTCGAAAATCAGCATCACGCTGGAAAGCCCGAATAGCGACACCGAGCGAAGATGCTCGAGATGCGGAATTCCGTTCATTTGAATTTCGATGGGAATGGTGACTTGTTGTTCGACCTCTTCCGCGGCGCGGCCCGGCCACTGCGTGATGATCTGGACGTAGTTGTTTGCGACGTCGGGATAGGCTTCGACGGGGAGGTCGTGGAAAGAAATAGCACCCCAAATGAGCAGCAGGAAAGCGAGGCCGAGGATGATGAATTGGTTGTTGAGTGCGTAGTTGACGAAAGCGCGAATCATCGAATCCCCCAGGGTCTAGTTGATGGGCTGTCATGTACGGCTCCACGACGTGGCGCGCTGTGCGCGTGGTTAGAACGTCCCGGCAACATGCCGCGGAATCCTGGTAAACGGGTTGCGTGGCAGCGTTTCGGCGGCTTGGTAGGGAGAAAAATCACTGCGACCGTCGCGAAACGTTGACCGCGATGAACGGGTGATCCAGCGCCAGCGCGTTCTTAGAGGCAAGGGGCTGCCGAGGGAGGGGCTCGACCGCGCTGAGAAATTAGTGATGGCCGAGGAAAAAATCCACGATGCAGCCGTGAAATGTCGCTCGCTTGCGAACCAGCGAAGCGCGAACTCGCGGTTGCGATACACGCTCGATCTTGTGAAGGCGGCGTTGCGCCAACGGCTTCTATCGCCCGACTGGCGAAGGAATTCCAATTGGTCTGCGATTCGCGGAACGCTTCTGGGTACGTGCCGGGCTCTGCGCTGGTAAACGTTCCGTGACCGTCGTTGATGAAAATCGCCACGGGTTGCCGGAGCCAAGTCGTCGTGAGAACCAGGTCGAGAATTTGATCGCCGTTCACATCGCGGGCAGCGATTTGCAGACCTCCGGAGGGCGCAACGAGCGAGATCGTTTGTCGGCCGGCGGCGCTTAGCTGGAGCTGAATCCAGTATTTCGTGCGGGCAACGTCGCCTTGACCGGCTTGCACGCCAACCAGGTCGGGGCGATGGTCGCCATCGAAGTCGGCGACCGCAAATTGCAGTCCGGGCCCGACCGAAATGGCGGACGACTTGGGGACGTCCGCGCGCGCCGCTACCCCTGCGAACCCGACGGCAAGAAGAAACGGAGGTAGAAAGATGCGCACGAATACCGCGAGTGCAGGAGCGGCCAGCCGACGATGAGGGAATCTAAGCATTGCATTGAAGCAAGCGACGACGATCAGTCTCGTAAAACCTGAGTCTACAATACGTGGTAATAATCGGCCAAGAGAATCCCGGAAGCCGAATCGCGCGCTAGAAAGTGACGCGGCCGCCGATTTGCGCGGCGAACGCGCCGCCTACGGTGGTGCCCGGGCCAAAGAAATCGCCCAGTGCGCCCGCCGGAAAACTTAATTGCTTGAGGCTGGTGATGGGAGTGAAGGTCGAGCAGGCGGGCGGGTCCGCGCAGATGCCGGTGATGTTGGAGGTGTCGTTCACTGGCACGGGGAACGCACCGACGTTGGTGACGTAGTTCGCGCCGGGATTATTGCGATTGAAAATGTTGAAAAATTCGATGAAGGGCGTGGCCGTAATGCGTTCGTGAAACGTGAACGGACGGCTGACGCGGAAATCCCACTGTATGTAGGGAGTGCCGCGGAATTCGTCGAGGGAAGTTTTGACGCCGTTCACGGTGATGCGGTCTGTGCCGAGGGTATTGGTGATGGTGAAGGGGCGGGCGGTTTCGGCTTGGCCGAGGAGGGAGACTTCGAATCCGGCGGGCAGGCGGAATACACCAGCAAGGACAAAACGGTCGCGCACATCTTCACCGGACGGCCCGTAGTCGCCCTGGGCGAAGGGATCGAGCGGATTGCAGACGCCGTTTACGTAGTCAAACAGCTCGCCTAGCACGCAGCCCCAAGTTTGCGCCTTCGACAGCGTGTAGTTGGCGATGAGATTGAAATGGCGCGAGACGTTGCCTTGCAGATGAATCGAGAGTCCGTTGTAGCTGGAACGATTGTCACTCTTGAAGAGCGCGATGTTGGGAGCCTCGGCCGGCAGATTGACGCCTGCGGTGTAATCGTAACGACGATAACCGTGATTGCCCTGCTCGTGCGTGTAGTCGGCGCTGACGAGCCATTGGGCGTTAAATGCATGTTCAACTCCCGCGGTGGTGTGGATGGCGTAGGGCGTCCTGTACCGGCCGTCAATCACCGCGCCAGCGGAACCCGGGCGGAGGCAGCCTGGGTCGGTCGGCACAACGCAAGGGCCCGCGGGCTCATTGACTGCTTGAAACGCGGTGACCCAGCCGTTCTGTGCGAGGTCGTTGTAATAGAGGCCGAAGCCAGCGCGGAAGACTGTGGAAGCCGACTGGCCGGGGGAATAGGCGATGCCGAGGCGCGGCGCGAAGGCGTGGCGATAATCCTGCGGCGCGCTCGCGACGAGCGGAATGTCCAAGGCCTTGAGCGTTAGGTACGCCGGATTATCCCGCTGGCTGCGACCGGAGGCGTTGAACAACCCGAAGGTCGTGTCATAGCGCAGGCCGTAATTCACGGTGAGGCGCGGCGTGACGCGCCAGGAATCCTCTGCGTAGAGGCCCAGGCGCTGGACATTCTGCACGAAGCTGCCATCGGCGGCGGGCGTGGCGGTGCAGGTCACACCCGCGGGAACAGGCTGCGTGCAAGTCAAATCGTTGTAGAACTGGGATGGATTCGCGGCATAGAAACTGGGATTCTCCGGATACTGGATGAGAGTTTCGGCGTTGCCGGCCAGAGCGCCGCTCATCACTGGTTCGTGGATGAAATTAATTCCGAAGCGTGGGGCGTGTTTGCCGATGGTGTGCGTGACGTCATAGCGGAACTGATATTTTTCCTGATTGCGCAGCACCGGAAACGCGGTGATGGGCGTGACGAATTGATTGTCACCGAAAGTTTCGAAACCGGAAATGGTGCTGTCCGTCGAGCTGAAGGGAAAGGCGAGCGCGTATCCGAGATCTCCGTTGCGCGTTTCGGTGTGGTGCAGGCCGCTGGCTTCGAAGACGAAGGAGCCCATCCAGGTGGGTGTGAAAATAAATTGCTCGCTGAGAAGCAGGTTCATGTAATTCGAACGCGACGTCGCGCCGGTGGAAGGCAGCGTCGCTTGCTGGACGAGATCGTTTGTTGTGGTGTAACGATCGACGGCGGCGCGCAAGAACCATTGCGAGCGGGCGGATTGCGCCCAATCAAAGCGCGTTGTCACCAGGTAATCGTGGAATGGAACGGGAGCGTTTTCGGGCACGGCGATGGAATTTACCTCCGGGACGAGGCCGGCCTTGGCCAGAGTCGCCAAGGCGTTGAATTCCGAAATGCTAGCGGGACTGTAGGCGATGCTGGCGTCTTCGTGTACGTACTCGAGCGAAGAAAAAAACCAGATCTTGCCCTTGACCACGGGCCCGCCTAGCGTGCCTATGTAATTTTGGCGTGAGAACGGTTGTTTAGGCTCCGGTGGAGGATTATCAATCGGCAGCCGAGCGTTGAGAGCGGCAGCGCGTTCGTAGAACGCGGCGTCGCCGTGCCAGTCGTCGGTGCCGCGCTTGGTGGTGAGCACCACGGAACCGCCAGTGGTGCGGCCGGTGTCCGCATCCTCCTGCGAAGTGCGCACGACGAATTCCTGGACGACATCCGGCGAGTAGTTCTGCAGAAAACCGCCGATGTAGTCGTCGGAATTGTCGCCACCGTCGACAGATAGTTCCACGTTCAGCCCCGAACTGCCGCCGAAGGAAACCGCGGTAATGCGCGCTTTGGTGGGATCGGAGGGCTCGACCGGTTCCGTGCCGGGGACAAGGAAAGCAATATTGGCGAAGCTACGGTGCGCGAGCGGAATCGTCTGCAAATCTTCGGCTGAAACCGCGCCTTGATGAACGGCGCTGGAAAGGTCGATCTGTTGGGTGCTAATCGAGGATGCCTGAGCCTGCACCTTGACGCTTTGCTGAATGGCGGCCGGTTGCAGCGTTGCGGTAATCTCCCGCACCATGCTGACGACTACCTCGAGGTCCGAGCCTGCCTCGCCAAACCCCGGCGCAGTTACGCTGACGTGGTAGCCGCCGGGGGGCAGATCATCCACGCGAAAATCTCCATTGTTATCGCTGGTCACCTTGCGCTCGAGGGCGGACGCGTGCGCGCGGACTACGATGGTTGCGCGAGGAATGCGGCCGCCCGAGGCGTCTTCGACGTGGCCGATGATACTTCCGCGGAAAGCCTGTCCCCAAGAAATCGCGCAGAAAATAAACACCGACCAAACCAGCACGGCAGCGCGCCACGGTTTCACGATCCGCTCCTGCTGATCGCCAGATTGTTCGCTGATCTGGCGGCAGCGGCGTTACGTTACTGGAGAAAGGGATCTACTACTACAGATCGTAGTCGACGCAATCGGTGAGTGGACAGCTCGCCTGGCAAGCCGGGCGCGCGTTGGCTGCACGAAAATCAGCGCAACAGGTGCTCGAGGACCTGATGCACGACGTAGAGTGTCGCCGGCCGCAGAATCACCACAGCTATGGCGCAAACCGCCAGTAGTGTGGCTGAGATAGCGAGTCCATGCGCGCACCAGCGCAATTTCGCGGGCGACGTAGCTTTGCCTTCGATAAGGCGAAGGACGCGCGCGGCGAGATCGCGGTCATCGGCGACAAGTGACGTGCAGAACAGCGGCTGGCGGGGAGCGACCCCAAGCTGCGCGACGCAGACAAGGGCAGCGGCAAGCTCGAGTTGCACCCGAACGTCGCCGTTCGTCGCCTCGTCATCCGCAGCCCATTCCGAGAGTCTGGCCCACTCATGTTCGAGCGCGACCAGTGCGCTGGAGAACGGCCATATTCCCGGAGCCAGCAGCAGAAGCAGGCGTTTGAAATTGTCGCGCGCAGCGTGGTGAACCTGCTCGTGACGCAGCGCGGCGTCTAATTGTTCGGCTGAAAGTGCGCGCAGCACCCCGCGCGAAAGCAAAACTTGAGGTCGCAGCAGACCGGTTAGCCCCAGGATTGGAGCCTCCAGTTCGACCAGTGAAATCGGGCAAGCGGCGCCAGCAGCGTCAAGTGCGGGGTGCGACTTGGGCAGCCCTCGCGTCCATCCATTGGACCGGAGGATCGCCGCGGTTGCTCGCGTGAGTGAAGCGCAGCAGAAAGCCGCGGTTAACAGCGCAGTTAACATGCACGCAAGTCCAACTCTCTCTGGTGTGCCTTGTGGTTCGAGCCGTAGATAACTCGGAACGCATAGCATGATGGTCACGAAGACCGGGATGATCAGCGGCAGCATGCGCATCGTGTAGAGAAATCGTGCGGCGGCTCGCGGCCTCATTCCTGCCGCGAGCCGGAATGCCGCAGGGGCTAGTGCCGCGACAAACATAGCGGTGGCCAAATAGATCAGCAAGAATGAGGCGCAACACAGAAGCGCGAGGCGCAACAAATAAGCGGAATTCACGAACGTCGTCCTTCGGAGATTTCTTTGCGCTTCGATTGGATTTTTTTTTCCAGCTCCTCCAGGAGCGCTGCGTCATGCTGCCCGACGGCGTCGAGAAGCCCGGAAATCATGAGCTGGCGGGACGATGGAGGCCCGGCCAAAAATCCGGCCACGAATTCGCTGGCGGTTTGGCGCTCCCATTCCTGCCGGGACAACCGCGGTGAATAGAAAAATGCGCGGTCGGTTTTGTGGCGCTGTAACAATCCTTTCTTGAACAGGCGGTCGAGCGTGGTCATCACCGTGGTGTAGGCCAAGGGACGGGCCAAACGTCCGGCAACTTCGCGCACGTTGCTCTCGCCGCGCGCCCAGAGGATTTCCATTACTCGGGTTTCCAAGCGTCCCAACGTGGATGGACCGCCCCGATTCTCGCGATTCGCGCCGCGCTTTCTCAGAAAATGAATCACCGTGCTCCCCGGCACTACGTACCAATAGCACTCTGCGACCCTCGGGCCGCATACGGCCGGGCAAGCGAAGGCGCTAACTTTGCCCGTTTCGACCGGATGAGGCCGGGCAACGAGGTTCGCCCAGTCTGCATCCTTATGGCTGACCGATGGGGCGCATTATCGCAGAACAAATCTCAGGTGGTACAGCCTTTTGAGGCCGGCAGCGAGCCGACGGCCGGGTGGAGATGTGCGTTGACACGCTGCGGTGGTTTTGTTATTCAACTAGTTTCGTTTAATGAGCCAATGGTTCGATGTGGGAGCAACTCCCTCCGTTCCGGGCGGATCCGAAAAGAAATCCAAGGTGCTATGACGACATTGAAGGTGTATGCCCGCATGAAAGAGTTCCTGGCGCTGCGAAAGCAGAAGAGCGCCGCAGGACGCATCCGCTGGAGCAGTGTGCCATCGCTCGCGTGCGCTCTGATTGCGTTTCTGTGCGTCACGATGATCTCGAGTTGCGGTGGCGGCAATGGTTCGATCACGCTGGCGATTACGCCTAAAACCGCCAGCATGGACCAGGGGCAGTCGCTGCTTTTCGTCGCGACGCTCGGCAATGACACGAAGAACTTGGGAGTCACCTGGCAGCCCCTCACAGGATCAGGGTGCGCGGGCACGAGTTGCGGCACTTTGACCAACATCACCGCTACGGGCGTCACTTATACCGCGCCATCCGGCCTCACCACCGGCATAACCGTAAGCCTGGAAGCCATCGCCAAGGCGAATGGGAGCGTGACCTCGACGGCAACGATCACGATTGTCCTGCCAGTGACGTTCACAACCACATCTCTGCCGAACGGTTCCAACGGCGTTGCGTACAACCAAACCATCGTTACCAGCGGTGGGGTCGCGCCGATTACGTATTCGGTGGGGACTGGCGCTTTGCCTGCAGGATTGAAACTCAACAGCGTCGGAACGGTGATCGGAACGCCGAGCAGCTCGGGAACATCCACATTTACGATTAACGCGACGGACTTCGGGACGCCACCGTTGACCGTGCCCTCGCCCACCTACACGATCACGATTAATCCACCGCCCCCGCTTTCCATAACCTCGACAGCGATGGCCAACGGGATTGTCGGCACGGCTTACAGTTCCCCGATTGCGTCCTCAGGTGGAGTTCCGCCATTGACGTGGAGCGTGCCGCCGGGAACGCTGCCTCCCGGGCTTGAACTGAATCCTTCGTCCGGCCTGATCAGCGGCACGCCCACGACGGCTGGCGTTTACAAATTTTTCCCGACGGTCACCGATTCAGCCTTGCCGCCGCAGAAATTCGTTTCAACGACCGGCGTAACGATTTCTGTCATTACCGTCGCGCCGCTTCAAGCCGTGACGCCGCCGTTGCCCTCCGGCGATGTTGCCGTCGGCTACAGCGCCAATCTTGTGGCCACCGGCGGGGTGCCTCCATATACGTGGAGCATGACTAACGGCCAGCTTCCGTCTGGCCTGACGCTGAATTCCGCGACGGGCATAATCTCCGGCATCCCCATTCTTACGACCACCGCTAATTTCAGCGTGCAAGTGGAAGATTCCAATTCGACAAAGTCCGCGCCGCAAACCTTGAGCGTCACGGTCAACCCAGGATCAGCCGTTACCAATTCGCTCTTCAGCGGCGCATACAGCTTTCTGTTCCGCGGATTCGATTCCGGCGGCAACGTGGTGATAGCCGGCAACCTCACGGCCACCGGGACCGGTACCGTCACCGGACAACTGGACAGCAATCGCTCGGGCGGCACGCTGGGCATTTTTACCGGTTCCTCGTTCAGCGGAACCTACAGCGTAGGTAGCGATGGACGCGGCACAATGCAGCTGATCACGACGAACAGCAAGGGCGCAATGTCCACCACGAATTACCTGCTGGCGGAGGATTCCGGCGGGAATTTCCACATGATCGAGAACGACACGATCGGCACGCCGCAGACACATGGATCCGGGATCATTAAGCCGGTAGTCGGAGGCGCGTTGTCGGCAGCGGCCTTTAGCGGGAATTATGTGTTCGAGCTGGACGGTCAGGACAACCAGGGAAAATCCGAAGTGTTCGTTGGCGTCACACATGCGGATGGCGTCTCGCTGCTGACGCCGGGAATGTTCGACGCTAACGACGCTGGAACGTATAGTCCGGCGGTAGCGGTTACCGGAAGCTTTCAGGTGGGCACGACGAACAACAAGGGGCTGTTGTTCCTGACGTATCAGCTTCCTTCGTCGGCGCAAGTCATCGCGCAATACACTTTCTATTTCGTTTCCTCGAACGATCTTTTCCTGATGGCTGTTGATCCCACCGACGCGACGCATCCGCGTCTGGGAGGCGAGCTGTTCCTGCAGCAGGCTTCGACGGTGTTCAATGCCACGGCGTTGAATGGTATCAGTGTGGCGAGCAGCAGCGGCCTGGACGGTAGTAATGCCACGGTTCTGGCGGGGCTCTTAACCAGCGACGGAATCAGCGTTGCAACCGTCAACTATGACCAGAACGACGGCGGGACGGTCACATCGAATAACGCCGCGGGCGGAAATTACGTCGCCGACCCCAGCACGAATGGGCGGATCGCGTTCACAGGATTGGGCGCGCGCTTTGCGGCGGCATATTTGACTGGGCCGAACCAGGGAGTGTTGATTGGCTCGGATTCCGCGGTCAGCTACGGCTTGCTCGACGCGCGAACATCTTTTGCGCCCTTTTCCACAACCTCGATACTGGGTGGGTACACACTGAGCGCTGAAACCACAATTGATCCGGCGGTTCTGAATATCACCGGACAATTGGACTCGCTTACCGGCAACGGCACCATGACTGGAATCCTGGACGAAGCGGACAACGACGGAACTCCGCACACGGATCAGACGGTGGTGATCCCGAACTACCTGGTGGGCAGCAATGGTCGCGGCACAATGCAGATTGGCTCGACGATCGGATTGCCCTCGGGAATGGTGTTCTACATCATTTCGCCGGGAAGTTTCCTAGGGATTTCGACCGATTCAAACCCTGGGAACGCCCATCCAGAGGTGATTTACTTCAACCACTAGACTGCGTGCGGACGAGGCGGCAAAATCACCGCAAAGGCACGCAGATCGCTTACTTCGCGCCCTTCTTTTTTTCCTCGAGCTTTAGCGATGCGGAATTGATGCAGAAGCGCAGGCCGGTGGGATCGGGGCCGTCGTCGAACACGTGGCCCAAGTGCGCGTCGCAGCGGCTGCAGATGGCTTCGGTGCGCACCATGCCGTAACTGCTGTCGCGCTTTAATTCCACGTTATCAGCCGCTACGGGCTGATAAAAGCTGGGCCAGCCCGTTCCGGAATGAAATTTCGCGTCGGAAGAAAATAGCGGCTGGCCGCAGCAGACGCACGCGTAGGTTCCCTCGCCTTCCTCGTTTTCGTACTCACCGGTGAAAGGCGGTTCAGTTCCCTGCTTGCGCGTGACGTAGTATTGATTGTCGTTCAGCTGTGCGCGCCATTCGGCTTCGCTCTTGCGTATTTTTTCGCTCATGGCCGTAGCTTACACGAAGGTTCTATTTTCTGTGAAGCGCGCGGGACCGCAGAAAGTGCGGCCCACTCGGATATAATAGACGGGCGAAACGGGCTGCTAACCGATAATCGCGCTCGCGTCGTTGTGCCGGGAATGCCTCGGGGCCGCGGCTGATCGGATGCGGGTGCATCGAATACACCGGAGAAAATTTGTGAACGAAGTTTTCATTTGCGACGCGGTGCGCACACCTTTCGGACGCTACGGCGGCGCGCTGGCATCAATTCGCACCGACGACCTGGCGGCGATTCCGATCCGCGCGCTGCAGGAGCGAAATCTGGGGGTGGATTGGGCCGCGTTGGACGATGTGATTTACGGATGCGCGAACCAGGCCGGCGAAGACAATCGAAACGTGGCGCGCATGGCGCTGCTGCTGGCAGGACTCCCGAAGGAAGTGCCGGGCGCGACGGTGAATCGCTTGTGCGGCTCGAGCCTGGACGCGCTGGGCGTCGCTGCGCGCGCGATTAAATCCGGCGAGACGGAGCTGATGATTGCCGGTGGAGTGGAGAGCATGACGCGCGCTCCGTTCGTGACCGGCAAAGCCGACAGTGCGTTCAGCCGCAACGCAGAGACTTTCGATACGACTCTTGGCTGGCGCTTCGTCAATCCGCTGCTGAAAGCCAAGTGCGGAGTGGATTCGATGCCGGAAACGGCGGAGAACGTCGCTGAGGAATTTCATGTGGGTCGCGCGGACCAAGACGCTTTTGCTTATCGCACGCAGCAGCGCTGGGCGCGCGCCCATGCAGCCGGATTTTTCAAGCAAGAGATCGTCGCTGTGCCGGTGGCGCAGAAGAAGGGCGACGCGAAGATTTTTGACACGGACGAGCATCCGCGTCCGGACACAACCCTCGACGGCCTGGCGAAGCTGAAGCCGATCGTCAAGCCGAACGGCACGGTGACCGCTGGGAATGCTTCGGGCATAAACGACGGCGCGTGTGCGCTGCTGCTGGCTTCTCAGGCGGCCGTTGCGAAGCATCGCTTGACGCCGCGCGCGCGGGTGCTGGGGACCGCCACGGCTGGAGTGGCTCCGCGCGTTATGGGCATGGGGCCGGCGCCGGCCACAAAGAAGCTGCTGGAAAAAACGGGTCTGAAAATTTCGCGGATGGACGTGATCGAACTGAATGAGGCTTTCGCGGCGCAGGCGCTGGCGGTAACACGAGAACTGGGGTTGCCCGACGATGCGCGGCACGTGAATCCAAACGGCGGAGCGATTGCGATTGGACATCCGCTAGGCGCCAGCGGCGCGCGGCTGGTAACCACGGCGATGTATCAGCTTCAGGCGACCAAAGGACGCTACGCGCTTTGCACGATGTGCATCGGAGTTGGGCAGGGAATCGCGACGATTATCGAACGCTGCTGAATCAAACGACGGCAACTGCCATCCGCTAATTTCGGCTTACGACCATGCAGGTGATGTCGTCATACTGCGGCGCAACCCCCACAAACTCATCGAGACGTTTCATTATTCCTGAAAGTGTGACTGCGGCTCTTTCTTTTATCCGTGGTTGCAGCAGCGCCAGCAGGCGCCCTTCTCCAAACTGTTCTGCCCTTTCGTTCTGCGCCTCGGTGACTCCGTCGGTGTAAATCACCAGAAGGTCGTCGCGCTCGAGGACCGTCTTACCGGCCACAAACTTTTCGGTCAGCTCGATTCCGAGCGGCATGCTGTCCGAGTTCAGCCGCTCGATGCTGCCATCCTGCCGCACCAGCATGGGAGGATTATGACCAGCTGAAAGATAGCTGAGTTCACCTGTCCTGGGATTCAACTCCGCCAGAAAGGCGGTGGTGAAGCGCCGGCCGTTGAGATTGTTGCCGCACGCCAGCCGATTCAGGTCCGTGACCAATTGCGACAGCGAACCGGGCGCACCGGCAAGCGCGCGCAGGCTGGCCTGAAAGTTTGCCATGAGCATCGCCGCCGGCACGCTCTTGCCGGAAACGTCCGCAACGGCGATCAGCAGCGGACCATCGGCCGCGCGGCGAAACGCGTCGTAGTAATCGCCCGCCACAGTGTTGGCAGGACGCGTGGCGAAAGCCATATCGATACCTGGCACTTCGGGCGGAACGCGCGGCACCAACCAGCGCTGAATTTCGCGCGCAATTTCGATATCGCGTTTCATGGCGACGTGATCGCCCAGGACCATAACCAGCAGAATCAGCAGGCCCGCAAAGGCGACGAGAAATTCCACCTTGGTGGTTATGAGCAGAAACTCGAATCCGATGAGCGACAGGAGTGCCAGAAGCAGGCTGAATACGAGCAGCACGCGCCGGGCGGGCGAAAGCTTTTTCAGTATGCCGCCGAAGAGCGCGGCGAATATTTTGAATGGCTGCTTCCAGGCCTTCTGCGAGTGCACCGCGTGCCAGTCCACGTCGCGCTTATAGAGGCTCGAGCTGGCCTGGGCCTCGGCTTTGAATTGCAGCCAAAGGTCCGCGGTTTCCATGCCAGCGGTTAATTGGCGCCAGCCGTCCTTGGAGCGCCAGAGCGCGCGCTTGGCCTTGGTCTTAAGCTTATGGGCGAAATTCTGGACCTTCGCCCATCTGGTTGCACCAGCTACGCGAACCTCTTCGCTCACCAAGGTAGCCACTGTTCAACCATACGCTCTTCGACGGCATCGCGCAGATCAGGTTTTTCAGGTATTCTTAAACGAGAGTTGTCTTGTTCCTGGGCGGCGAATTCTTGCGGCGGTTCAAGCGCCCGCAAACTCCGCTTGCGTGGGCGGGTACTACTTCGAGTAGAACTTTCCGTGACCACGAAAAAAATCGCAGAGCAAGATTTCGGCCAAATCCGTAGGTCTTTACTTTTTAGCAAGTTACAGCGATACCGGTATTGGCAGCAGACGTGCACTCCCGGATAATCGAGTCTCGTCGATAAGCACTATGACAACACGAGACGGCAGGATTTGAGATCGGAGACCCAGTCGTGAGTACAAGAGCTCTAGTTGGCAGCCCGGCAGTGAAGGAAACGAATCCCGCCGAGGATATTCCAAGCCCTAGATGGGCAGAGCGCCTGCGCGCGCTGAAGAACATTCCCCCCGTAATGAAATATGTTTGGGACGCCGCGCCTGCGGTGGCCGTCGCGAACTTGCTTTCGCGTCTGACGGCTGCGCTGATTCCTCTTTCCATGTTGGCCGTCACTCAGAAAATCATTGCCGCGATTTATGCATTGAACGCCAAGCAGACTCCCCTACCACACTATTTCTGGGGCCTGGTGGCGCTGGAATTCGCACTGGCGGGCGTCGCAGCCATCCTGATGCGTGTGATTGATTTCTGTGACACCACGCTGGCTGAGCGGTTCATGCGACACATCAGCGTGCGGCTGATGAAGCATGCGGCAAACCTGGATTTGATGTCGTACGAAGATCCGGTTTTCTATGACAAGCTGGAACGCGCGCGTGTGCAGAGCACTGATCGCGTGCAAATGATCAAGATCTCGGGCCGGCTGATTCAAGAAACCGTCACGACCGTTAGCTTGGCGGCCGGGATCTTTGTTTACTCCCCGTGGTTATTGATCGCCTTGGTCGCTTGCGTGGTGCCAGCGTTCCTTGGCGAAACGCATTTCGCCTTCCTGGGATATTCGTTGAGCTTCCAGCAAACCCCCGCGCGGCGCGAACTCGACTATTTGCGGCTGCTGGGCGGCACCAAAGAAGGTGCGAAAGAACTGAAGCTGTTCGGCCTTGCCCCGTTTCTGGTGGGCCGCTATTCCGAGGTTGCGACCGAACTTCACGACCAGACGATCGGCGTGGCGCGGCACCGGCTGTTGATTGGCTCGTTGCTGGCGACGGTGGGCGTGGCTGGTTATTACGGGACGTATGCATTCGTGATTTATCACACGGTGATCGGCGTAATCTCGCTGGCGACGATGATTTTTCTGGCCGGCGCAATCGGCGGCGCCAGCTCCAACATCCAGGCGGTGTTCACCACGTTTTCGGAAATTGCAAACCAGGCACTGTTTATGACCGACTTGCTGGAGTTCTTCGCGGTGAAGCCGAAGATTTTCTCCAAGCCTGGCGCGTTGCCGGCCCCCAAGAAAATTCAGCGGGGGTTTGAATTCAAGAATGTCTCGTTCGCGTATCCCGGCAGCTCGCGAATGATTCTGAAGAACGTGAGCTTTAAGCTGGCGCCTTCGGAGCGCATCGCCATCGTCGGCGAAAACGGCCAGGGCAAGACCACCATCGTGAAGTTGCTGACGCGTTTGTACGATCCGAGCGAAGGACAGATTCTTCTGGACGGCAAGGATTTGCGCGATTACGACCTGGAAAGCCTGTGGCAGGAAATTGGCGTGATTTTCCAGGACTTCATGCGCTATGAGATGACGGCTTCGGCCAACATCGCAGTGGGCCGGATCGAAGAACGCAACAACCCATTCCAGATTCGCGCGGCCGCCAACAAAAGCCTCGCGGAACAGGCCATCCGCCGCTTACCCAAGGGCTTCGATCAGGTGCTGGGCTCGCGTTTCGAAGGCGCCGTGGATCTCTCCGGCGGCGAATGGCAGAAAATCGCAATCGCCCGCGCTTATTTGCGCGACGCACAGTTGCTGATTCTCGACGAGCCTACAGCGGCGCTCGATGCGCGTTCCGAACACGAAGTGTTCCAACGTTTTTCGGAATTGACGGAAGGCAAGATGTCGCTGCTGATCTCGCACCGCTTCTCGACCGTCAAAATGTCCAATCGCATTCTGGTGCTTAAGGACGGTGAAATTGCCGAGCAGGGCCAGCATGACCAACTGCTCAAAATGGGCGGGCATTACGCGGGAATGTTTGAGCTGCAGGCCGCAAATTATCGGTAACTCTCGCCTGGCTTGATAGCTGTCGGGAGTTTTCCGGGGTCGAATTAGTGATCGCGGAAGACGACTTCCGTTTCCCTTCCCTAATTACTTACGATGTCGAACGTAGGTGCATCCCCACCAGTTCCTGCGGCGCCAGCGGCTGATAGGATTTGAATCCAGCGCGCTCCATACCTCTTTGCGCTTCCGGATTTTTCATGAACGTATCCCACACAAACGCGGTGCGGGCATTTTCCGCCATCACCATCGTGATTCCTGAATCGATGCCAACCACGTCGCTGTCGTACCAATTGGTGAGAGGATTAAACGCGTCCACGAACCCGTAGCGGCTCCACGTGCCGGCGCCGTAACGATTGTCAATGTTTCGCAGCACGCGCATCGTCGGGCCCGGCATGAACGGCAGTGAACCAGCTGCTGCGCATGGAACGATGGTGCCATCAATGGGGCCGGTTTCGGGCGGGCCTCCCCACACGCGATATCCGTTAATGGAATCAGACGCGGTGATGCCCCACAGATCGTCGCTGTAATCCGGAAATTTGTTCGCGAGGCTTAAACAAAAGCGGCGGTGCACGTCCGTCGCAAGAATCGAATTTTGAAAATAATCCGCATACATGTCGCGCTTTCCGCGGAAATCAAACCACGCCTGCGAATATTGATGGACGAACAGTGGAGCGTACGACCCAATGAACTTGATGCCGTCAAATTCGAAGATGGTGCGCTTCCAGGCATCCCAGGTGGCCGGAGCCAGCGCGTGGGAGGTCGAACCCAGTCCTAGCAGATACATCATCATCATTTCGCTGTAGCTGTCCCAGCGATATTGCAGGAATCCGGTTTCCGGGCTCCAGCCGTGCGGCAGGATGCGCGTGTCTTCGGACAACCAGTTCCAATCCACACGATTGAAAATCTCATGCGCGAGTTCGCTGATTTCCGAGTGTTCGAAATGCTGGCGGCAGGTGAGGATGCCGCAGAGCAGTATGGCGGTGTCAATCGAGGAGAATTCGGACTGCCAGAGCCGCTCCCCGGTGTTGATATTTGCCCAGTGATAGAAAAAGCCGCGCTCGGTGGGCAGCTTTTTCCACAGAAACCGCAAGGTATTGATTACGCGTTCCCGCGCAAGCGTGAAGGAAATATATCCACGTTTTTCGCCGATGCAGAGCGCGGTCAAGCCGAATCCGGTGGCCGCGATGCTGCCCACTACGCCGCTATCGGAGGAACGCACGTTGCAGCGGTCCTTCACCATGCCGGTGCTGGGATTGGTTTGATCCCAGAAAAACTGAAAAATGGCTTTCTCGAGTTCCTCTAGGAACAAGTCGTCTCGTGGTGAGAGGTAGCTCGGCGGCGGAAGCTGTGAGGGCGCAGGTGGGGCCTGCCGACTGGCAGCCACCGGGCGCTGAATAGGAAACCCTCCAGCGATGGGGATGCCACAGGCGGAAAACGCCGCCAAATCTCGCAGCATCTCGCGTCGCGATAGCTTTCTCGGGCTCAATCTGTCCCTGGTCGGCACAATTAATGTTAGACGAACCAGCAATCGAATGAAACTGCGGACTTTAGCAAGTTAATGACTGTTTCGACGAATGTGGGGTCGCGTTGGGTAGGCTATGGTTAGGGTTCTATGCTCACCCTAGTACGATGCGCAGCTGATGCACCACGCCGTCGTCCATGAGATGAATCGTCGCCGAACCCGCCAGAAGCTTCCCATCAAGTTCGGTGAGGGCCACGCCGCGCGCCACGCCGGAAGGATTCTCCACGGTAATTTTGTAGGTGGACGAGTGGTAGCGGAATTCCATGCTGTATCCTGGCCAGTTTCGCGGGATGCAGGGGTCAATCAAGAGCGACGTTCCACGCACACGGAATCCCAGGATTGATTCGATCCCGGCGCGATAGAGCCAGCCCGCCGAACCCGTGTACCAGGTCCAACCTCCGCGGCCGATGTGCGGCGCTTCGGCGTAAATGTCGCCTGCGACGACGTAAGGCTCGACCTTGTAGCGTTGCACGTTGGCGCGGGTATCGGCGCGGTTGATGGGGTTCATCATGCGGAAAAGCTCTGTGGCTTTATCGCCGTCGCCCAGCTCGGCAAAGGCCATCAGCGTCCAGGTTGCGGCGTGGCTGTACTGTCCACCGTTTTCACGAATCCCCGGTAGATAGCCTTTGATGTAGCCGGGGTCATGATCGGGATGATCGAACGGCGGTGTGAGCAGCAGGATCAGCCCGTCGGGGCGGCGGATGAGTTGGCGGTCCACTGCCGTCATGGCCCTGGCTGCGCGGCCTGGCTCTGCCGCGCCGCTTAGCACAGCCCAGGACTGCGCTATAGCGTCAATGCGGCATTCGGTGTTCTGCGCGGAGCCTAGCGGCGCGCCATCGTCGAAATAAGCGCGACGGTACCACTCGCCGTCCCAGCCATCATGTTCCAGCGCAGCCTTGAGGCTGCTGACGTGCAGGCGCCAGGTCTCAGCGCGCTCGTGAGCGCCGCGGCTATCGGCAAGCTTCGCAAACTCCCACAGGACGGTGTGCAGGAACCAGCCAAGCCAGACGCTCTCGCCCTTGCCGTCCTGTCCCACGCGATTCATACCGTCGTTCCAATCACCCGTGCCCATCAGTGGCAGGCCGTGACTTCCGACCCCGAGGCTGCGGTCTATGGCCCGCGCGCAGTGCTCGAAAAGCGTCGCGCGAATTTCCGAAACGCGCGGCTGGAAATACGATTCTTTCTGCCCTTCCGCCAGCAGCTCGCCTTCGATAAACGGCACGGTTTCTTCGAGCACGGTCATGTCACCGGTTGCTTCGATGAATTGGACCACAGCGTAGGGAAGCCACAGCAAATCGTCAGACATGCGCGTGCGAATGCCGCGGCCCGAAGGCGGGTGCCACCAGTGTTGTACATCTCCTTCCGGGAATTGATGCGCGGCCGCGCGCAGCAATTGCTCGCGCGCCACTCCGCGCTTGGCGATATTCAGAGCCATCACATCTTGGAGTTGATCGCGGAATCCGTAGGCTCCGCTGACCTGATAGAAACCTGCGCGGGCCCAAACCCGGCAAGAAAGTGTTTGGTACAAGAGCCAGCGATTCAACAGCACATCCATGGTGGGATCGGGAGTGGTAACTCTGACCGTGTCCAGGATTTCATCCCAGCGGCGGATGACTTCGTCCAGGGTTTTGTCCAAATCGGCAGTGCGGTAACGCAACAGCAAGTCGCGCGCTTGATCTTTGTTTTCGGTCTGGCCGAGGAAAAAGACGACTTCGGCACGGGCGCCCGGACGCAGCTCAATCGTAGTTTGCAGCGCGGCGCAAGGATCCAGGCCCGGACCTACTTTGCCGGAGAGCGGAGTTCCTCGTTCCAGCGCTGCGGGACGTTCGGCTGTGCCGTTGCGGCCGAAAAATTCGGTGCGGTCGCCGGTAAAGGAGGCCTGTTGACCGCGGAGATCGGCGAAAGCGATGCGTCCGCCGAACTCGCCGCTCCAGGCGCTGCGCGCGAGGATGGCTCTCGACTGCGGCTCCACTTCCGTGATGATGTAGGGCGCGGTGGCGCAGCGAGAGCTGCCCAAGACCCATTCGGCGTAGGCAGTAACGGAGAGACGGCGCACGCGGTCTGAATCATTCCGCACGGTCAGCCGCGAGATTTTGATGGGGTCTTCCGTCGGCACGAATTGCACAAGTTCGAGGGCGATGCCGCGCGAGCCGTGCAAGAAACGGCTGTAGCCCTGTCCATGGCGCGCCTGATAGCTTGCGCCTTCGTCACGCACGGGCAGAGCGGTAGGCGTCCAAACTTCGCCGCTGCCTTCGTCGCGGATGTAGATGGCTTCTCCCGGTGTATCGAAGACGTGGTCGTTGGACCAAGGCGTGAGCTGATTCTCATGGCTATTGAGTGACCAAGTAAAACCCGAGCCAGACTCGGATACCATGAATCCGAACGATGGATTGGCGATTACATTGACCCACGGCTCGGGCGTGCGCAGGCCTTCATTCAGGGCGATTACGTATTCACGGCCGCGGTCCGCAAAGCCGCCGAGGCCATTGAAAAATTGCAGCGCTTGCCGCGGCAGACCAGATTCCGGCGATTTTGTTGCGCGGGTCGTGCGCACCAGCGCGCGGTCCGCCGGTTCCGGATATTGCGAGCGCACGATCTGCTCGGCCAGCGTGCCGCGGCGGCTTAGCAGCACCGCGCGCGCCACCGCTTGAAGCTGCGTGCGTGCCTGGGGTGTGAGGAGATCGCCGCGCAGCAGGAAAATCTTTCCGCTCACGCCGCCGGAGTCCGGCGAAAGCCTCAGTTGGCTGCCGCGCACTAGGGCTTCCAGCGAGTCTTGCAATTCCTGCACATAGGACGCAGCTTTTTCGTTGATGATGACCACGTCCGCTGACAGTTGCTTCATCCGCCAGTATTCGTGCGCGCGCAGCATTTGCCGGATGATGTCCACATCATCGGGGTCATCAATGCGCGCCAGAATGATCGGCAGATCTCCAGAAATTCCTTGCGACCACAGGGTGGAAATATCCAGCGAACTGCGCGCCAGCACATCGGCGGTAGGGCGCAGCGACGGATCCACATACAGCACGGCGTTCGCGAGGCGCTGAAATAGAAGTGCCTCTTCGGAGCTGATTCCCAAGTGATGCAGCTGCACCTGCGCCTGCGTCCACGCGAGTGTGTGAGTGCGCTCGAAAGTTCGCGCGTCGCGATACTTGTCGGCGAGATCGAGGACCTCTTCGCGCGTGGCGGCCGCAATTGTCGAATAGATCAAATGCACGGTGCCGCCCGGAGGAACGCGAACGGTGCGGCGCAGGCTCAGGATGGGATCCAGCACGGAGCCGACTGTGTTCGATAGCGGCCGGCCATCCATTACGGACACGGGATCGCGCAGATTGCGCGTCCGTCCCACGAATCGCGCGCGATCCGTCTCGAATTGCAACTCCCCGACGTTTTCCGCATCCGTGACCAACACGTGGGCGACCCACACAGACGTTTCGTCATCCGAACGCTTCCGGCGCGTGGCTATTAGCGCGCCGACGTCCGCCACGAATTCAGTCTCGACGAACAGTTTCGCGAAAGCCGGATGCGCCACGTCCGCCGCTTGCGGCGTGAGAGAAAGTTCGGCGTAGGACGTGACCTGAATATCGCGCGCGCGGACGCCAACGTTGCTAAGCGAGATGCGCCGGACTTCGGCATCGTCTTCAGAGGAAACCACCACTTCCAAATTCGTGGTCAACGAACGGTCGCGCCGAATGATCTCGGCGTGGTCCTCGAAGAAAATGGCTTCGTACTCGTCGGCCTCGACACCTGCCGGCTGATACCCAGCCGACCAGACATTTCCGGATTGTTCGTCGCGCAAGAAGATGTACTGGCCCCAGTTATCCAACGTGAGATCTTCCCGCCAGCGAGTGATGGCCAGGTCGCGCCAGCGGCTGTAGCCCGAACCAGCGGATGTGAGCATCACGGAGTAGCGACCGTTCGAAAGCAATTGCGTGCGCGGAATGGCATCGTGCGGCGTGCTGAAGCGGCGCACTAGCGGAGGAACCAGTTCACGCACCTTGGAGGCCGCGGAAACTTCTTCCGCTCGCGGACGCGCCACCAGCACATCGCGCGGCGTGCGTTCTTGCAACAGCAGTTCGGTGGCGCGCACGATCGGTTCGGCATGAAAACGATCGCGCATCACGCCGCCATTCAGAGTGTCGGCGAGTGCGACGATGGACATGCCTTGGTGATGCGCCATGAAGGCGCGGATCACCGCTACATCCTTCCCTTCCGGCAAACGGCTGCTCGTGTAATCGAGCGCCTCGTAAAATCCGTAGCTGCCCGCAGCGCCTGCCCGCGCCAGCCGCGCGAAATTCTGTACCGCCGCAGCAGGATCGATCATCGCCGCCAGCGCCGTGGCATAGGGCGCGATCACCAGGTCTTCGCTCAGACCGCGCTTCAGCCCCAGGCCCGGAACTCCGAATCCGGAGTATTGATATGTGAAATCCATGTCGCGAGCATTGAAGGCTGATTCCGATATTCCCCAGGGAACGTTGCGCTCCTCTCCGTATTCGATCTGGCGCGCGACGACCTGCTCGTACGTCTGGCTCAACATGCTGTTCGCCGGAGAGCGCATCACCAAGTCCGGCATCAGGTATTCGAACATCGAGCCCGACCAGGAGATCAGCGCCAAGCCCCGGCCCACCGGAGTGAGCGCGCGGCCGAGACGGAACCAATGCGATGCCGGCACTTCCCCTTTGGCAATAGCGATGAAGCTGGCGAGGCGCGCTTCGGAGGCCAGAAGGTCGTAGCAGTTACCGTCCAGCGTTCCGTCTGTGCCGCGGAAGCCAATGGAGAATAGCTTTCGCGAAGTATCAAACAGAAATGTGAAGTCCATCGCGTCGAACATGCTCTGGGAAGCGTGCGCGATCGCGACCAAGCGGCGCGTTAGGGCTGACGCATCGCGGGCGGCGCCGTTGAAAGCCGTCGTGAGAGCGTCGATGCGCCGCAAAATTTCGCCATTCGTTGCGGAGTCAGCAGCCAGCCGTTCGCGCAGAGTTGCCAGTTCGCGCACAGCGGAATCACAACGATCCGGAACATCCGCCAAAGCCGGCAGGTGGCGAAACGAAGGCTCAATAGCCACCCATTCCGGCGCTTGTTGCTGCGGGCGCTCGGCCATGGCCTGCACCTCGCTGGGTTCCAGCCGCAACCACGGAATCATGATCCGCGCATCGCGCCCATAACTTTCCAGATTGGCGCGTGCCGCCTCGGCCCACACACACAGTTCGGAATCCGCAGGCGCGCCCAGTTCCTGAGCCAACGCTTGCGCGATGTCGGCCACCGTCTGGGCACGTTCCTGAATCTCCAGAAAGCGCGCGGCCCACTCCCGAGCGCCAACAGGAACTGGTTCGAGCAAGGCAGCCAGCGAATCCAGCGCGTTGGCCAGTTGCTTGCGCGTTACGATGTGCGTGCGCTGGGTATCCGCGATATCCTCCAGAGCTTCATGCAGAAGATTCAGCGCGTCAGCTATGCCGGTGAACGGACGCGACGCGGCGAAGGGTTCCTGGATGATCTCCCGGCAGCCGTTCCCCAGCACCAGCAAATTGGCGGCGAGGTTTCCGCTGTCGACGCTGGAGACATACTTGGGATCGAGCGGAACCAGCCGGCGCGTATCGTACCAATTGTAAAAATGGCCGCGGTAGAGCTCCAGCTGGCTCATGGTATGCAGCGTAGCTTCCAGCCGGTCTACCACTTCCTGCGACCCCACCCAACCCATGTCTCGCGCAGCGAGCGTCGAAAGCAGATACAGCCCAATGTTGGTGGGAGAAGTTCGATGGGCAACCACGGGCTTGGGATCTTCTTGAAAATTATCGGGCGGAAGGAAACGATCTTCGGCGGTTACGAATTTCTCGAAAAATCGCCAAGTGCGACGGGCAATTGTCCGCAGCGCTTTGGAGTCTGCTGCTGACATAGGCTCGACGTCTTCCATGGGAGGCGGGATGCTGATCCAACGTGCGACCGCGGGCGCCGCGATCCACAGCGCGCAAAAAGGAATCGTTGCCCACAAAGCGTGGGGCCGCAGGACCGCGACGACCAACAGTGCTGCAAAAGCCACCAGCACGCTGGCCACCATGCGTCCATAGGTAGCCAACAGACTCAGGTCCACGGCGTGTTTGGCCTGCGCCGCGGTGACCCACTGCAGCAGATTTCGGCGCGTGAACAACAAGCGCACTAGCGTGCGTACGATGGCGTCGGTCATCAGCCACGCCTGATACGCGATAAACGTGATGGTTAAACCGATTTGCGATACGCCCAGCGAAAGATCAGAAAGCACATCACGGAAATGACTGCGTTTAGAAATGCCGCTCAGCCGGGAATTCAGTCCGACCAGAAAAGGGATAAGCGCGGGAATCGAAATCGTGGCCAGCACGAACCGAGTCCACATCCAGGGCGACACCTGCGGTACCAGCCATCCCGCGAACATGAGTAGCAGCATGCAGGGCGCGGAAAGCGTGCGGCGCAGATTGTCCATCATCTTCCAACGGCTGATCGCGGGAATCGAAACTTTGCTGTGTTCCTCTTTCGACATTCCCCCGCGGCCGAAAATCCACGGCAACAGCTGCCAGTCTCCGCGAGCCCAGCGATGCTGCCGCGCGGCCGACACTTCGTAGTGAGAAGGAAATTCGTCGAAAAGCTCGATATCGCTCGCCAACGCGGCGCGCGCGAAAATGCCTTCAAACAAGTCGTGGCTCAGCAGCGTGTTCTCTTTGACCTTGCCGGACAGCGCTGCTTCAAACGCATCGAGATCGTAAATTCCCTTCCCGGTGTACGAGCCCTCGTGGAAAAGGTCCTGATAAACATCGGAAACCGCCGAAGCGTAGGGATCGATTCCACTCGGGCCTGAAAAAATTCGCTGGAAGAGCGTGCCTTCGCGATCCGTGGGAAGCGAAGGCGTCACGCGCGGCTGCACCACGCCATATCCGTCCACCACGCGCCCCAGTTCCGGGCTGAACTGCGGCCGGTTCAACGGGTGCGCCATGGTTCCCACCAGGCGCGCCGCGGTGCCACGCGACAGGCGCGTATCGGCGTCGAGCGTGATGACGTAGCGGATCATTGGTATGGATTCCGGCGCGTGATCCCCGATGGGAATGAAGTTTGTTTGCGTCGAGCCGCGCAGCAACTCATTCAGCTCGTGCAGCTTGCCTCGCTTGCGCTCCCATCCCATCCATTTTCGTTCGCGTTCGTTCCAGGTGCGCTTGCGGTGAAACAGGAAGAAGCGTGCGCCTCCTCCCGGAGCAGAGCCGTGGGCTTTGTTCAAATTGGCGATGCCGCTGGCGGCTGCGGCCAGCAGTTCTTCGTCGCCTGGCAAGCTTTCCGTTGCAGCGTCCATCCAATCGGTGAGCAGGGCAAAACGCAGATCGCCGTCAATATTTGCGAGATAATGAATTTCCAGGCGCTCCACTTGTTCCTTGATCGCGTCCTGCGAGATCAGGAGCGTAGGAACCACGATGATGGTGCGCAGTTCCTTCGGAACACCTTCGCGCAATTCCAGGCGGGGCAGAGTGCGCGGGCCCAGCAAATCAGCCACGACGCGATTGATTAACGCTATCGCCAAATCAGAGGCAGGCACTGAAGCAAGCAAAGCAAACAGCGCCAAAATAGCCGGGCTTACACCCAATTCGCGAGCGTGCGCCAGCGGCAGAGCCAATATCAGCGCGGTCATTACCGCGATCGTGCCCAAGTATCCGGGTACGGCGGCCCGCACGTACAAGCGCAGCACACCGCGTCGCCAGGCGACCTGAAAACCGAGTTCCTGCTCGAATTCGAGGCGGCCGCGGGAGATCAGGTAGTAGCCGGGATCGGCCTTGCGTTCGTCCGGCGCCTGACCGTCATTGTGAAGTTCCGCGCGCGCGCGCTTGGCGCGTTGTACGGCGCGTTGCGCGACGTCGATTTCGCTGTGCGGCGAACCTCGCGACAGATCCTCAATGGCATGGCGGTAATAATCGCGCGTGGCAAAATCCATGCTGCCGAAATCGCTGCCGCTGCGCAGCACCTCGTCCACCAGGCTGACGCTCTCGAAAAATGCTTCCCAATCGAACGCCGACGTGAGTCGCATGCTGGTGATGATGTTGCGCACCGTCACGCTCATGGCGGCCTGCGCTTGATGCTCGGCGCGGACGATTTCATCCGCGGTGGTGCCTTGCGCTGCCAGCCGCTCGTCCAGCCATACCAGGATTGGACCGACCTTCGGATCAAGGTCGCGCAGGCGCTGCACCAGTTGCACGGCAAAGGAGCGCTCGAGGGGCTTGTTCTCGAAGCGGCGCAGAACGGCGGCGGGTGATACTGCGCTCTGGCCTGCGGCACCGAGCACGCGGTCGGCAAGGATATCGGCTTCCACGCGCGCGTTGCGGCTGCGCACAATGCGCTCGGCAACGCGCCGCAGGTTTTCCACCAGCACGATGCGCAGGGTGATGGCTACGGCCCAGAGCTCGCCAATCGTCAGAGGTTGCACGCGCTGGTAGGCGCTGACAAAGCGCCGCAATACTTCGGGATCGAACCGGCTATCGTTGTGCGCGACGAACGCCCAGGCGACGCCAAAGACGCGGGGAAAACCTTCCAGATGGCCGGACGCAAGCTTCGGCAATTTGCGGTAAAACCCAGGAGGAAGGTCGTCGCGAATTTCGCGCAATTGCTCTTCGACGATATAAAAATTATCTACGAACCATTCGGCAGCGGGTGTGATGGCTTGCTCATGTTGGATGGCGCGCGCCGTGGCCCGGTAATATTCCAGCAGGACGCGGCCGTTCTCCAGCACGCGCGGAATCAGCGGCCGCCCTTCTTCGGGAGCGGTGACTACAAGCTGCGCCGCCGCGAGACTTTCCGCGTGCTGCTCCAGGCGCTCGACGCTGAAAAGCTCAGCGCGAATCGTTTCCTCTGGCTCGGAAAATATGGGCGGAGGCGGTTGGGCCAGCTTAGCCATCTTCTAGGTTTGATTCTCCAATCTTTTCAATACTTACCGCCGGAAATCTGCAACCTGCTTTTTCCGGCAGGCGAAATAAAGCGGCAGATCCGGCGGCCATCGGGAGGGGCGGCCGCAAGGCAGAAGCACCAGGGCTCTACAAGATGGAATTTTACAGGAGCGCGCCCGCAATGAAACGATAAATCGCCGCGCATCAGGCAAAGCAAGTTCTAGCGTGAAGGAGATTGCGGAGTGCTTATGAAGGAAATCACCGATATCCGAGCGGCGCGAAAACTGCCTGGGCCAATCCGGGACGCTTGCGCTGCGGGCGTTCCGAGTGCCGAGCGAACACTTGCACGGTAGCGCTCGTAGGCGCGTCCGCGTTGCACCATACAGTATTTTATCCATTCAGCCTCATATCCCCGATTGTGGTCTCCCCTCTGTCACCCCAATATGCCTATGCATTTTGACGAAAATAAAAGTCTTCGAGAGCTATCCGGATACGACAAGTTTCTCCATCTTTTAGTCGGATTCAGGTACCGGAACAGATTTCTCGCATTCTTGGTAAACGCAGCGTGGAGTCACTCGCCGATGATGTGGCTTGTACGTCTCGCTTTGCAGCGACCCTATACGTTCGTGGTCATGGCGATCCTGATCGTCATCCTGGGCGTCGGCTCGATCTTCTCTACCCCCGTGGATATTTTTCCCGCCATCAATATTCCCGTCATCAGCGCGATCTGGTCTTATATCGGCCTATTGCCCGATGACATGGAAAAGCGCATCGTGCTGATTTGCGAGCGCGCCATGACGACCGCCGTTGACGACATACAACACATCGAATCGCGCACCTATCCGGGCATCGCGGTCATACGTGTGTATACGAAGCAGCCGTGGAGGCCCGAAAACTACAACGGCGAGCACTGGATGTGGAACAAGCGCGCTACGACGAAGGCGTCGACACGGCCTTGGATCTGATTCAGTACGAGCGCAACCTGGCACAGGCGGAATCTGCCGAAGTGACTGCACTCGGCGTGTACGCCAAATCCAAGTCCGCGCTCGAACGAGCTGTCGGCCTCACACTAAAGAACAACAATGTAGATCTCGAAGAAGCTTACGATGGAAAAATATCCCGTCGGGCCGCCGCGTTGCCAACTCAGTGAATTTGTTTGGAGGCACTCGTACCTTTACGCCGGTGGCGCAGGTGTCGCTGCCAAGCCACACTCCAATTCCGCTGAGACCCGGAACGGAATATTGCACCGCGAACTCGCATGCAAGGCTATTCGCTCAGCACTCATGCCCGTCGCTTTTGGACTCAGCGGAGTTCTTTGGCTACAACTCTTTCTGCATGCGTACGATGTTGATTGCCAAACTGTGCTGAGGATTGGCTGGCGTAGGTATCGGCGCAGTCAAGAGTTCTAGCTTTCATGTAAGGCAATGATTGGATCCACCATCGTCGCGCGACGCGCTGGGAGGTAGCTGGCTAGAATCGCGATGGCAAACAAAAGTAGAGGTACGATCAGAAACACAGCCGGATCATGGGGGCGCACCCCGTAGAGCAAACTTGCCATCATGGACGCAGTGAATGCAGAACAGACCAATCCGGCAACGATGCCTAGGCCAGCAAGCGCGACCCCCTTGCGTAAGAACATTCTCAGAATGTCGCCCCGTCGCGCGCCGAGGGCCATGCGGATACCGATCTCGCGCGATCTTTGGCTGACCGTGTAGGCCAGCAAGCCATAAATGCCGATGGAGGCCAGAAGCACCGCCAGTCCGGCGAATCCGCCCACCAGATCGGCAGAAAAACGGCGTGAAGCCAATGACCGATCGAGGATGGCATTCATCGAAGAAACATTAAATACCGGCAAGCTGGGATCAATGCTCTGGATTTCATGCCGAATCTGTGGTTCCAGCACGGTCGCGGGCAGAGAAGTCCGCAACACCACGCTCAGTTCCTTGCTGGAATCTTGATAGGTCGAAACATAGATGTGGGGAACGCCGTTGATGTCGAGACCGTCGCTCTTGATATCCTTAACAATACCCACGATGGTCGTCCACGGCGTGCTAGGGTCTCGTCCGAATCGCACTCGGTGGCCCAGCGGATCGCCGCTTGCCCAATACTTATGAGCGGTGCTTTCATCGATGATGGCCACCAGCGGTTTGCCGTCTTCATCGCCCTCGGTGAATGAGCGACCGCGTAGCAACGTCGTCTGCAACACCCTGAAATAATCGGGGCTGATCCGAATTCTCTCGGCGTGCAGCCCCTGCGAGGACTCGACCGGTCTATCTTCGATCGCGAAGCCTTCAGTCGCTAAGCCGCCGACCGCGTTGGGGTTGACATTGGTGGTCGGTAGAGCTGAGGTGATCGCGGCGAGTTCCACCCCCGGAATTGCCTTCATGCGCCGCAGCAACTC
>Ga0116105_1000032_pt1 | contig 54927 bp, 40 predicted proteins | sample June2015DPH_6_20_FD_89716 | JGI IMG/M metagenome (GOLD analysis project Ga0116105, IMG submission 89716) | Peatland microbial communities from SPRUCE experiment site at the Marcell Experimental Forest, Minnesota, USA - June2015DPH_6_10 | ecosystem: Environmental > Terrestrial > Soil > Wetlands >... | reverse complement strand
CTCCGGGATATTTGGGGCACCGCGAAACCCATCCGCTGATTACGCAGGAAGCGCTGGCGCAATATCACACCGAGAAGCTAAAGATCAGTTTTTTATTGTTCGACGAAATTGAGAAGGCTTCGGATTCGCTGTGGCAGTTGCTGCTCGGCATTTTGGACAAGGCTACGCTGACGCTGGGCGACAACCGGAGAGTGGATTTGTCGCAGACGATGATCTTCATGACTTCGAATTTGGGCGGCGTGGAGATTACCGAACTCATGACCGGCGGATTGGGGTTTGCGCCGCTGCAACGCGCGGAGACCAAGGCTGGCCTCGACGAGAAGGTGGAGAAGACGGCATCGGAAGCAGCCAAGCGGAAATTCGCGCCGGAATTCATGAACCGGATTGACAAGACGGTGGTGTTCCACCCGTTGCGTTCGGCGCAACTGGAACAAATTCTTGAGATCGAGCTGGGGATGGTGCAACAGCGCGTGCTGGAAACGGCGAAGGGACGATTCCTGTTCCGCGTGACGCAGCCGGCTCGGGAATTTTTACTGCAGGAAGGGACGGACATGAAATACGGCGCGCGGCATTTGAAGCGCGCGATCGAGCGCCACGTGGTGTATCCGCTGGCAAGTTTGCTGGCGACGGAGCAGGTGTCGCTAGGCGATGTGATTTCGATTGACTGGCACGGCGGAGAGCTCGGTTTGACGTTCCTGAAAGAAGCCGAAGGCGCGATGGTGCCGATGGCTCCTCCAGTGCCTGAGCGCCTCAGCGAAGCGGCAGCGGCAAGCTCCGATGGCCGCACGGTTCCAGCGCACTCGGAGCGAGCGTTGGGGGAACGATTTTCAGCCCGACCGATTCGCTGAAGTTGGTGACGAAGCGAGAAGAGCAATCCACGCAGGACGCGCTGGTGCTACCACAGCGAATGCCTGGAAATCTGGCGGCGACAAGCTGAAATGGTTCGAGGCGAAGGCGTTGCCGCCGAGCGAGCTTGCAGCATGGTAATCCTGACCGCACGCCGCGCGACACCGCCGGCGCGGCGAAATCCATCCGGGTTGCTGAAAGTACCCTCGAGGGCGGCATGGCCGGCAAATTTTTCCGACGGCAGGAGGTGTGAGGTTGAGGCCGGCGCCGAAGCCGCAGGCGGGATTCTCGCAGCACGGAAAGAGCGAGCGGGAAGAGGCTTGGCGGAAGGACAAGATCGCGGCGGCTATCGCAGCGTTGCGGAATCCGTGGCACGTGGTGCCAGGGATCGTCGTTGCGATTCTGTATGTGGTTCTCGATCGCATGACGGTTTTTTTTCAGATGTGGCAGGGAGTGAGCGCGTGGTATCCGCCGGTAGGGCTGGAAGTGGCGGTGCTGACCGGTGTAGGGCTTGCGTACGCGCCGGTGTTGTTGGTCGCGGCCTTTTGCTCGTCGGTGCTGAATTACCACCAATCACCTTTCGCATTGTCCACTTCGGTGATGGCTTGCGTTTCGGTGGGAGGGTATACCGGCGCTTCCTATCTGCTGCGCCGCGTGCTGCGAGATCACGCGCCGTTCGAGACGCTGGCAGATGTTTTTCGATATTTGGGGGTGGCGCTGACCGCGGCGCTGCTTGTGGGCGTTTTAGGCCCACTGACGCTCACGTGGGATGGGACGATCAGCCGGGCCGACTATCCCAAAGCGGCATTGAGCTGGTTTGTGGGCGATTCGGTAGCGCTGGTTTGTCTGACTCCGTTCCTGCTGCTCTACGTGACGCCGTGGTTGCGGAGACGCGCAACGGCCTACGGCGAACGGACAGAACCCCCGGCTGCAGGAGCAGAGCGATTCGGGGCAAAGCTATCTGCAGGACGCGGTTCGCTGGAGGTGATGGCGCAGGCAGCGAGCATCGTGCTGGCATTGTGGATCGTGTTCGGATCGCACGTAGCACAGAGTTACGAACTTTTTTATTTGTTGTTTCTACCGACGATCTGGATTGCGGTGCGCCACGGAATGCAGGGGGCGACATGCGCGACGCTGGTGCTGAATCTGGGCGCGATGGTGATGTTGAAGCTTGCCCCGGAGGATATGCAGCGGCTGGGTGTGCTGCAGTTCCTGATGCTGATCGTGTCGCTAACCGGTCTATGCCTGGGAGCGCTGATCACCGAACGGGAAAGCAGCGAGCAAGGGCTGCGCGAAGGAGAAGCGCGGCTGCAAGCGATGGTGGGAGCGATCGACGAGATCGTGTTTGAATTCGACGGCACAGGAATGATTCGTAACGTGTGGACCACCAACGAAGCGGCGCTGGCGCGGCCGAAAAAAGAGCTGCTGGGCTCGAGCCTCGAGCGAGTTCTCGGCAAAGAGGTCGCGCGGCCTTTTGTGGAGACAGTAGGGCGAGTGATAGCAACGGGTAAGGGCGAAAGCATCGAGTACTCGATTCCCATCGGGACGGAGGTGCGCTGGTTCCTGGGACGGGTAAGCCCGATCCAGTCACCGGACGGCGCGGCCAAAACCGTGTGCGTGACCGCGCGGGATATCACGGCGAGGAAACAGGCGGAAGACGATCTGCTGGCCGCGAAAGTGGCGGCGGAAACAGCCAGCCAGGCGAAGAGCGAGTTTCTGGCGAACATCAGCCATGAGTTCCGCACACCGATGAATGGAATCCTGGGGATGACGGAATTGATTTTGGATACGGAAATCAATGCGGAGCAGCGCGAATACCTGGAGATGGTGAAAACTTCGGCGGAATCGCTGCTGCATCTGCTGAGCGACATTTTGGATTTTTCAAAAGTAGAAGCGGGAAAGCTGGAGCTAGTGGATCGCGAATTCGCGCTAGCTCCGAGCGTGGCGGAGACGCTGCAGGTGATGCGTTTCCGGGCGCAGCAGAAAGGCATCGAGCTGCGGTGGGCGGTGGACGCGAACGTCCCCGAGAGAGTGATTGGGGACGCGACGCGACTGCGCCAAGTACTGGTGAATCTGGTCGGGAATGCCATCAAGTTTACCGAGCAGGGTGAAGTGGTGGTGCAAGTGGAAGCGCAAGAGCAGAGCGGCGAGCGAGTGATTCTGCATTTTCGCGTGCGGGACACCGGCATCGGCATCCCGAAAGAGAAGCAAGCCATGATTTTCGAGGCCTTCACCCAAGCGGACAGCTCAACCACGCGCAACTACGGCGGCACGGGGCTGGGCCTGGCGATCACGACTCGCCTGGTGACGCTGATGGAAGGAAAGCTGTGGGTGGAAAGCGAATGGGAGCACGGCAGCACATTTCATTTCACGGTAACGTTTGGGTTGGCGCCGCGGGAAACTGCGCTGGCCACGCGTGACCAAAATCGCGAGGGCGCACAATGAATGAACCGACGAATGCGAGAAAACGAATTCTGATTGCCGAGGACGATCCCGTCTCGCGGCGGCTGCTGGAATTGTTTCTGGTGAAGTGGGGCTTTGAGGTGGCGGTCGCCACCACCGGCACCGAGGCGCTGGCGATGCTGGAGAGAATGGACGCACCGCGCCTCGCGATACTGGATTGGATGATGCCGGGGATGGAAGGCGTGCAAGTCTGCCAGAAACTACGCGAATCATCGGACCGCCCGTACGTTTACGTGATGCTGCTGACGGCGCGCACACAGAAGGAAGACCTGCTACAGGGCCTGGAATCGGGCGCCGATGACTACCTCACCAAGCCATTTGATTCGCAGGAACTGCGCGCACGACTGCACGTAGGGCAAAGGATTCTGGATCTGCAGGATCAGTTGATCGCGGCGGGGGAAGAACTGCTTTACCGGGCGACGCATGACAATCTGACGGGAATGGTAAACCGCGGCGTAATCATGGATACACTGCGCCGCGAACGCGCGCGGCAGGCGCGCGAAGGCGGCTCATTCGGGATTGTGCTGGTGGATCTGGACCACTTCAAATACGTGAACGACACTCATGGTCATCTGGCAGGTGACGATGTGTTGCGGGAGGCAGCGCAGCGCATGATGGGATGCGTCCGCCCGTACGATTCCGTGGGGCGTTACGGCGGGGAGGAATTCCTGATCGTGGTGCCTTCTTCGGACGCGATGGGTACGATGGGACTGGCGGAAAGAATGCGGCGGGCGATCGAAGCCAAGCCGATGGTCACGAACTCAGTTTCCATCGCTGTGACCGCCAGTTTCGGAGTTACCGCGAGCATTGACAAGTCTCCTCTGGATGCACAGGAGATTTTGCGGCTTGCCGATGCCGCGCTGTACCGCGCAAAAGAACGCGGACGAAACCGCGTGGAGCTGGCACGGCCGGAGGATCTAATCGTCCGGGTCACGGATTCTCCCGAAGCGTTGGAGCAGAAGACAGCTCGTCGTTAAAGCGCGAGCTGGACCATCCCGCCAGAACTCCTACTGTTGCGAAAGCGGCGCGGGGCGCCGGGCTTGGTGTGGCGCTGCGCCTGTCGCGTATGGCACGATTTGCTTTCCGAGCTTGCAAGAAACCGTGTTTAATTCGCGCGGAAAGGATCACCCAAGAATATGGCGCGGCCGAGCCTGTTTGTCGCCGCTTCGAGAATTGCGGCGCCCGCGGAGAAATTGTTTCGCTGGCACGCGGCGCCAGGCGCTCTGGAACGCCTGACGCCGCCGTGGGAGAAGATTGAGATCATCGAACGCGCGCCTGGCATTCGCGATGGCGACCGCGGAGCGATGTGGGTCTACGTGGGTCCTTTCCGGGTGCGCTGGACTTTTGAACATCGTGACTTTATCGAGGGGCGGCAATTCCGTGACGTGCAGATAACCGGTCCGTTTCGGCGCTGGGAGCATACGCATTTATTCACGGCTGAAGGCCCGGAGAATTGCCGGCTCGAGGATCGCATTCAGTACGAGCTGCCGTTGGGAGCGTTGGGAAATTTTTTCGGGGAATGGCTGGTGCGGCGGAAGCTTCGGCGGGTATTTGATTACCGGCACCGCGTGACGGCTGAGGCGATGCGGAAGGGTTCGGCGGGAGGGGCGCCAAAGTGAGTTCCGTGCGGAGGCGTATGGAGGAGCTGGTTACATATTTGGGTTCGCAGAGTGAAAGCGATTCCGCGCGCGGCTGGATTTGGTGTACATTCTAAGGTGCAAGCGAACTGCGCCGAGCAACAATTTGCGCCTCGAAAGGTCCGGTCATGAATCCGACCAAACCAGGATCGGTCGTCAGCAGTGACAGCGGCACTGAAACACGCCGCGAGACGCTGAGCGTTACGGATAATCGCACGGGCCGGCAGTTTGAACTTCCCATTACGCATGAGACGATTAAGGCGCTGGACCTGCGCCCGATGAAAGTGCAGGATGGCGATTTTGGGATGATGAGCTACGATCCCGCCTTCACGAATACCGCTTCCTGCTCGAGCAAGATCACCTACATTGACGGCGACAAAGGAATCCTGCGCTACCGCGGCTATTCGATCGAAGAACTGGCGGAAAAAAGCACGTACCTGGAGACAGCTTTCCTGATTCTGTACGGCGAGTTACCCACGAAATCGCAACTGGCGAATTGGACTTATCACGTCACGCATCACACCTTTATCCACGAGAGCATCAAGAAATTCATCGATGGTTTTCATTATGACGCACACCCGATGGGCATGCTGATTTCGACGGTGGCGGCGCTTTCAACTTTTTACCCCGACGCCAAGGATATCTTCAATCCGGATTCACGGCGCAAGCAGACCTATCGGCTGACCGGGAAGATGCCGACTTTGGCGGCGTTCGCCTACCGGCACACGCTGGGAATGCCGTTCGCGTATCCGGACAACGATTTGAGTTACTGCGGGAATTTTTTGAACATGCTGTTTCGCACGACGGAGCTGAAATACCGGCCGAATCCGACGCTGGAGCGCGCGCTGGATATTCTTTTCATTTTGCATGCGGACCACGAACAGAATTGTTCTTCGACGGCGATGCGGGTGGTGGGCAGTTCGCACGTGGATCCGTATTCGGCGACGGCGGCGGCAACGGCGGCGCTTTACGGCCCGCTGCACGGCGGGGCGAACGAAGCGGTGCTGCGGATGCTGCTGGAGATAGGTTCCATCAACAATATTCCGGCGTACATCAAGAGCGTGAAGGCTGGGGAAAAATTGCTGATGGGATTCGGGCATCGCGTTTACAAGAATTACGATCCGCGGGCACGGATTGTGAAGCACATTGCGTACGAAGTGTTCGACGTGATGGGGAAAAATCCGCTGATCGAAATTGCACTGGAATGCGAGCGCATTGCGCTGGAAGACGAGTATTTCGTGAAGCGCAAGCTGTATCCGAATGTGGACTTCTATACCGGGTTGATTTACCAATCCATGGGATTCCCGACCACGATGTTTCCGGTGCTGTTTGCGATTCCGCGCACGGCGGGATGGATTGCGCAGTGGGAAGAGATGCTGCTCGATCCGGAGCAGAAGATTTCGCGGCCGCGGCAGGTTTATTTGGGCGCGGATTTGCGCGGGTACGTGCCTCTGGATAACCGCAAGTAGTGCAGTTGCAGCGCTGGCATCAATTGGCCTGCGAAAAAGGCAGTCGTTAGTGGTTAGTGGCAAGAAATATTTCCGACGATTATCGATTTTTCACGCGGTAAGTTCCCGACTGACAAAAAATGGCGAGGCCGGACGCGGATCTTGCTGTATAGTTCGGTTCGCCTGATGCTCTCTGCAGTTGGCTCCTCCCCGGAGCCTACAGCGGAAAAGTGATTGCATCTGGCGGCATTCTCTGGCAAAACACTCTATCGCCCCCGGGGGGCAATCCTGATGGACATTTCAACGCGCCAATCTGGACCTGCCACGATTGTGGACGTAGTGGGCGACATCACACTTTACAACTCGCCGCAAGTGCGAAAGGTTCTTTTGGAATTGCTGAAGGATAAGAAAGCGTCGCGCGTGATCGTGAATTTGGAGAAGGTGCGGTACATCGATAGCGCGGGAGTGGCGTCGCTGGTGGAAGGATTGAAGCTTTCGCGAGATTTGAAGAGCACGTTCGCGTTGTTTGGGTTGAGCCGGACGGCGCGGGAAGTGCTCGAGCTGACGCGGCTGATCAAAGTTTTTGAGGTGTATGACAACGAAGAGGAAGCGTTGCGCGGCGGCAGCACCAACGTCGCTCCTGCCCGATAGGATTTCGGGCGGTCTTTGCGCGGATTCGGTTTAGAGTTTCACCCGTCTCGACTCACTGATGCCACTCACAGAAACTATTGGCGCGGCCACGATAGATAGTTTGGCGTATGTAGGCGGCTTGGCGCGATTGGTCGGCGGCGCGCTGCGTGCCGTCTTCATCTTTCCTTTCCAGGGCAAGAAATTCCACGTAGGTCGATCGATCCACCAGGCGATGTCCGTGGGCGTGGAAGCGTTGCCGATTACTTCGCTGATTTCGTTCTTCGTGGGGACGATTCTGGCGGTGAACGCTGCTTATGAACTGCGCAAATTCGGGGCGCTGCACTTTGTGGCGAGCGGCGTGGCGATCGTGATCACGCGCGAGCTGGGGCCGTTGATGACGGCGATTGTGGTGATTGGACGATCGGGCTCGGCGTTTGCCGCGGAAATCGGGACTATGAAGGTGAACGAAGAAATCGATGCCATGGAGACGATGGCGCTGGAGCCCGTGCAATTTCTGGTGGCGCCGAAATTTCTGGCGATGCTGCTGATGGTGCCTTGCCTGACGATCTGGGCGGATTTCATGGGAGTGCTGGGCGGAGGACTGTTTGGAGTTACCAGCGCGGGGTTTACGTGGGGCAGCTACATACAAGCGACGCTGAACGCGCTACTGCAGCGCGACATCATGACCGGGCTGGTGAAGGCCGCGATGTTCGGGCTGGTGATCACGGCAGTCGGTTGCCAGGAAGGCTTTTCGACAGGGCTGGGATCCGAACAAGTGGGTCGTTCGACGACTGCTGCCGTGGTGAAGTCGATTTTTCTGGTGATTATTGTGGATCTGATTTTCACGACAATTTTCTACGTGACGTCGCCACGGTAAATAGATGAGCCCTACTACGCCCACACCGAAGAGCAGCGCGACTCCTTCAGCGATATCGGTGCGCAATCTGCGCGTGAAATACGGCGAGCGCGAAATTCTGCACGGCATCACCTTCGAAGTGCCCGCGGGAGAGACGCTGGTGATTCTGGGCGGGTCGGGCTCGGGCAAGAGCACTTTGTTGCGCACGCTGGTGGGGCTGGAGCAGCCGAGTTCGGGCGAGATCTGGATTCAGAACAAGGATTTCGCGTCTATTTCGGATGAGGAGCGCGATGAGTTGTTGAAAAAGATGGGAATGTCGTTCCAGGGCGGGGCGCTGTTCGGTTCTATGACCGTCGGGGAAAATGTGGCGCTGCCCCTGCAGGAACATACCAACCTGGACGAATCCACGATAGAAATCATGGTGCGATTGAAGCTGGATCAGGTGGGGCTTTCGGGCTTTGAGAGTTACATGCCGGCACAATTGAGCGGCGGGATGAAAAAGCGCGCGGCGATCGCGCGGGCGCTGGCGATGGACCCGGAGATATTGTTTTTCGACGAGCCTTCGGCGGGGCTGGATCCGATCATCGCGGCGGGAATTGACGAGCTGATATTGAAGTTGAAAAAGGCGTTTCGCATCACGATTGTGGTCGTGACGCACGAGCTGGCGAGCGCTTTCTTGATCGCCGACCGGATGATTTTGCTGGATAAGGGCGTGATCGTCGCCAATGACACCGTGGCGGAGATGCAGAAGAGCCTGCAGCCGCGCGTGCGGCAGTTTCTGGACCGAGTACCGGAACCGGAGTTGACGGGGGAGATTGATTACCTGCAAATGCTGACTGGGGACGTACCGCCGCAGCGTCAATAGCCAGGACCGGAGCGAGCGCGGCGGGACTGGCGAAGTAAAGGGCTCATGATATACTCGCCCGCATTCAAGGGGCATCTGCGCGGTTCAGCACGCAGAAATGGTCGAGGACACGGATGGAATCGAAGCGCGAGCAAGCATTCGTCGGAATTTTTGTGCTGGTGGTGGCGGCGTTGCTGACTGCCACGGTATTTGCGCTCTCCGGAACGCTCGACAAAGCCAACACGCCGTACCATTCGTATTTCAAGAACGCGGGCGGATTAGGACCTGGCGCGGAAGTTCGTTACCTGAACGGCCCTCCCATTGGACGTGTGAGCAAAGTGCAGTTTGATTCGCAAGACCCTACGCGCATGAAAGTGGATTTCAGTGCGAAACCGGACGTCCCGGTGAAGACGGACAGCACGGTGGTGGTGACCAGCACCAGCCCGCTGGGCGAAAATTTCCTGGAAATTCTGGCAGGTTCGCCCGCAGCCCCGCGGGCGCAGCGCGATGCCGTGCTGAAATCAAAAGAGCCGACCAGTTTTTCGGACATCGCGGAGAGCATCAACCAGCTGACGCCGCAAGCGAGCGAGTTGATAAAGAACCTGAATTCGCGGGTAGTGGAGTTGAAGGTTACGATGGACCGGGTGAACGACCTGCTGAACGATCAGAACCGCGCAAACCTTTCCGCGAGTCTGAGCAACGTGCGCGGCATGCTGGACGAGGATCGCCCGTTGGTGCACTCGACGCTTAGACATATTAACGACGCGACAGACAACCTGAAGCCTGTGATCGAAAGTTTCCATAAAACATCCGACCAGGCAGACGAGACGCTGCAACATCTGGATGGGATGCTGACCGAAAACCGGGCGGACATCCGGCAGGCGATCATTGACCTGCGCAAGGCGCTGGTGAACGTGAATTCGATCGTGGCATCGTTGAATGATACAGTGACGGACAATCAGGAAAACCTGGACGAGATTATTGATAACCTGCGCCACGTTACGGAGAACCTGAATTCCTTTACCGAGTCCATCAAGACGCGGCCCTATTCGATATTGCGCTCGGCCGATCCCAAGCCACACGTGCCGGGGTCAGCACCGCCGAAATAGTCGAGATTGAGGGCAGGCGACGGGAGAATTCGTTTGCAGCAACATTTAGGCAATGACGCGAAGAAGCAACGCGGGAAGGAGCGAAGAGTGTTGAGCCGTCGCATGCAAATTAGCGCACTTCTGATGCTGGCAATGCTGGCGGCCGGATGCGGCGCGGCGCGTCCCGTCAAGTATTACGTGCTGGACGTGAACCCGGCGCCCGCGAATTCCCCATCGGGGCAGATTCCCGTATCGCTGCTGGTGGCGCGCCTGGTGGCGTCGCATCTCTATCACGACGACCGGTTGGTGTATGGGTCGGGACCCGTACAGCTGGGGACGTATGAATACGATCGCTGGGCGGAACCGGCGGCGGACATGGTGCAGGACATGTTGGTGACGATCCTGCGATCATCGGGGCAATATCGCACAGTGTCGAAAGTAACCAGCAACGTGCGCGGGCAGTACGTGGTGCGCGGCCACTTGTTCGCGATGTATGGTGTGGACCAGCCGGAGCTAGTGGCACGATTTACGATCCAACTGGAGTTGTACGATCCGGCCTCGCATACGACGGTATGGAGCCAGATCTATACGCACGATGAACCGGTGACAGAGAAGAATGTACCGGCGATCGTGGAAGCGATGGATAAGAACGTGACCGCCGGATTGCAGCAGCTTTCCGCGGGGATCACGCAGTATTTTGTCAGCCACCCACCGCAGCAGGCAGAGCCGGGAAAGTAATCATCGCCCTGACCGTCGCGGGATCGGCACTTCGTTCGTTATTAACGGTAAGCATTTAGCGGTTACACTCCGGCCCTTTCCACAGCGTAGCTTGAGCTGGTTTCCCCGAAAAGCCGGCCCCTTTCTGAATCCCGCGACTGCCAAACCGCGGCGAGAAAGATAAAGCGCGGTACCCCGTTCGCGATGACACGCAGTTCCATGGCTCGTCACAGCTTGAGATTTCGCGTTGACGGCTTGGATTCGCGGGCGAATGGCCAGGTGTTTCACTTCGGTTCAACGCGCAAGTCTTCCACAAATCTTCCGATTAGTCCTTCGTGAGACTCCGTGCTTATGGGTACGCGCGTTTAGGCGAAACCATGTTTTTCCGGCTTTGCGGCTGCAGAAATACCTCGATCGGTACTGAGAGCGGCGAAAGGACGGCGATGGATTTTATGCGACAGCTGTTCGGGCCGGGCGATTTTATGCCGCATGGGTATTGCTACCTGTGGAATCCGGGATTGGTTTGGCTGCACGTGATTTCCGATTCGCTGATTGCACTCTCATATTTCACGATTCCGTTCACGCTGCTGTGGTTCGTGCGCAAGCGGCGGGACCTGCCATTCAGCTGGATGTTCGGGTTGTTTGGGGTGTTCATCGTAGCGTGCGGGGCGACGCACCTGATGGAAGTGTGGAATCTGTGGCACGCGCAGTATTGGCTGGCGGGTGTGCTGAAGGCGGTCACTGCGGTGGCCTCGGTTGCGACGGCCATCTTGCTGGCGCGACTTGTTCCCAAGGCCGTGGAGCTTCCGAACATTAGCCAGTGGATACAGGCGAACGCAGCGCTGGAACGAGAAGTCCACGAGCGGCGCGAACTGGAAATTGACCTGCACATCACTGAGAACCGCTTCCGCGAACAGGCGGAACTCTTGGATATTACTTCGGACGCAATATTTGTGCGCAACCTGGATGACGAAATCACGTATTGGAATCGATCGGCAGAGCGGCTCTATGGATGGAGCGGAGACGAAGCGCGCGGCAGGACGACACGCGAGTTGCTGCACACGGAATTTCCGAAGGAGTTGGCCGAGATTCAAGCCGAGGTACTGGACAAGGGGCATTGGCAAGGGGAATTAAGGCACCGATGCCGAAACGGCTCGGTCGCGGTGGTTTCCAGCCGCTGGGCACTGCGGCACGACGTGCGCGGCAACGCCAGCGCGGTGCTGGAGAGCAATCGGGATGTGACGCAAAGCAAAAGGGACGAGCAAAAATTCCGCGACCTGCTGGAGACGGCGCCGGACCCGATTGTGATTGTAAACAAGAGCGGGCGGATTCAACTTGTCAACGCGCAAACGGAAAAACTTTTTGGCTACTCTCGCGCAGAGCTGATTGGAGCGCCCATCGAAGTTCTGGTGCCGGAGCGCTTGCAGGGCCAGCACTCCAGTCATCGCGAAGCTTACACGCAAGCGCCACAGCCGCGCTCCATGGGAGTCGGGCTGGAGCTCCATGGGCGACGCAAGGACGGAACCGAGTTCCCAGTTGAAATCAGTTTGAGCCCACTGGAAACCGCAGAAGGCACGCTGATATCCGGCAGCATCCGGGATGTGACACGGCGCAAGTGGCTGGAACAAGAAGCGCTGGAGCATCAGACACGATTTCGGCTGTTGATTGACTCGGTGAAGGACTACGCGATCATGAGCCTGGACGCGCAAGGTTTGGTCACCAGCTGGAATACCGGGGCGCAGCGCCTTAAGGGTTATTCAGAAGAGGAAATCATGGGCCAGCACTTGTCTCGATTTTACCCGCAAGCAGACATCGCAAACGGCAAGCCGGAGAGGGAGTTGCAGCAGGCAGCCGTCACCGGGCACATAGAAGATCAGGACTGGCGTGTACGCAAGGACGGCTCGAGCTTCTGGGCGGAAGTAGCCATCACTGCGGTGCACGATGCTGCCGGAAAGTTGATCGGATTCGTGAAAATAACCAAGGACATAACCGCGAGGCGGGATGCGGAGGAGCAGATCCAAGGACTCAATTCGCAACTCAGGGCGCGCGTGGAGGAGTTGAGCGCGGTGAACAGTGAACTGGAATCCTTCAGCTATTCGGTGTCACACGACCTGCGGGCTCCGCTGCGACACGTGGACGGGTTTGCGCGCATTCTGAAAGAGGAATATTCGCCAGGCATGCCTGTGGAAGCGATTCGCTACCTGGACCGCATCCTCGACGCCGCCACACATATGGGGCAACTGATCGATGATCTGCTCAATCTGGCGCGGATCGGGCGCCGGGAATTTACGCGCAAGCGGGTGCAAATCGGTGATGTCGTGAAGCAAGCCATCGCCGAATTGCCGCCCGAGGCGGAGGAGCGAAACATCGAATGGCGGATCGAGCCGCTGCCAGAATTGAACTGCGACGCCGGCCTGCTGAAATTAGTCTTGATTAATCTGCTATCAAACGCCGTGAAGTTCACGCGCAAACAGCCGCTTGCGGTAATCGAAGTCGGTTCCCGTATCAGCGATGGCCGGACCGCGATTTTTGTGCGGGATAACGGAGTGGGCTTCGACAAGCAGTATGCCGATAAGCTGTTTGGGGTGTTCCAGCGCCTGCATCGCCAGGAGGAGTTTGAAGGAACAGGGATTGGGCTGGCGACGGTGCAGCGGATCATTCGGCGGCACGGAGGTGAAATCTGGGCGGAATCGCAGGTCAACGCGGGAGCTACTTTTTTCTTCACGCTGAGTCCTGCGTCGGGAGTGTCCGAGAATTCGCGGACCACGGAGATCAAACATGCTTGAAGGGGAACCGGTGGAAATTCTGTTGGTGGAAGATAACCCATCAGACGCGGAGCTGGCACTGCACGCACTGAAGAAATGCAAAGTGGCCAATCACATACTGCACCTGCGCGACGGCGCGGAAGCCTTGGATTTTTTGTTTCGCCGCGGCGAACATTCCGGGCGCAGTGCGGAGAACCGGCCGACGCTCATCTTGCTGGACCTGAAGCTGCCCAAAGTAAATGGGCTGCAGGTGTTGCAACAAATCAAGAATGAGCGGAGCACCAAGGCGATACCAGTGATTTTGCTGACCTCCTCCAAAGAAGAGTCAGACATGGCCGCCGGTTATCAGTTGGGAGTCAATAGTTACATCCAAAAGCCGGTTAACTTCGCGGAATTTCAGGAAGTGGTACAGCAGCTGGGAATGTACTGGCTGTTGGTGAATAGCAAGCCACCGGCCGCGGCGTTTCAAAGCACGTAGGAGCCACGCAATTGATGCCTGAGATTCGCTCGCAAGACTCTTCGGTCCTGTCGAAACCGCTGCGGATACTAATCGCGGAAGACAATCCCGCCGACCTGGAACTGACGATTCGCGAGCTGAAGAACTCCGGAATCGATTTACAGATTGACTCGGTGAGCACGCGCGAGGAATTCGTCGAGAGAGTGCAACAGCGATCCGCGGATATGGTGCTCTCGGACTACCGCATGCCGGGATGGACGGGCATGGATGCGTTTTCGGAAATCGTGAAATCGGGCCAGGACATTCCGCTGATTCTGGTTACCGGAACGCTGGGCGATTTAAAGGCGGTGGAATGCATCAAGGTAGGGATCGCCGATTACGTTTTGAAACAGCAGCTCGCGCGTTTGCCGATGGCCATTCTGCGGGCGCAGGAAGGCAAGCTGCTGCGCGACGCGGAGAAGGAAGCCGCGGAGGCGCTGCGAGAAGGCGAAGCGCGCTTTCGCACGCTGGTGGAAAATGCGCCGGACGCGATTGTGGTGTTGGATCTGGAGACCGGCACGTTCAGCGATTGCAACGAGAACGCGCTACGACTCTTTCGAGTCACACGTGGCGAACTGCTGCGCTCCGGGCCGGGTGAATTGAGTCCTCCGTTTCAACCCGACGGGCGGCATTCGGCAGAAGCCGCGCGCGAATGGATGGAACGGGCCACGCCCGGCGCCCGGTCGCACTTCGAATGGATGCACCGGAATTCACAGGGAGACGAAATACCGTGCGAAGTGCGGGTGGTACGCCTGCCGTCGCCGACACGGAGGCTAGTTCGCGCCAGCATTCTGAATGTGACGGAGCGAAAGGCCGCGGAGGCAGCACTGCGGGAAAGCGAGGCGCGTTACCGGGGCCTGGTCAACAATGCGACGTATGGAATTTACTGGGTGACAGTCGAGGGGACCCTGCTCGACGCAAATCCAGCGTTGATTCAGATGCTGGGTTACGAATCGATTGAGGCGTTTCTGTCGCTCGGCAACACGGTGAAACTGTATTGCGATGGGTCGAAGCGGGACGAAATCGCCCACTGGTACCAAGAGCACGACCACGGCGACGCCACCGTCGAATGGAAACGAACGGATGGCAAGATCATCACGGTGCGGTTGATCGGGCGGCGGTCGCGAGACGCGCGGCGACACGGCGACACTGTGGAACTGATGGTTGAGGACGTGACCGAACGCATTGCACTGGAGAAACAGTTGCGGCAGGCGCAGAAATTTGAAGCGATCGGACAGCTGGCGGGAGGAATCGCGCACGATTTCAACAACATGATCGGGGCGGTGCTGGGCTGGGCTGAGATCGGCCTGGACGAGACGGAACCCGAAGCGCGTTTACATCGCCACTTCGACAAGATCCGCCATCAGGCGATTCGCGCGGCGGCCCTCACTCGTCAATTACTGGCATTTGCGCGCCGGCAGATTCTGGAGCCGCGCAACCTGGACCTGAACCAGAACGTCACGGAGACACTCAGCCTGCTGGAGAAGGTGATCGGCAGCGATATCGAGATAAAAACCAAGCTGGCTACGGATTTGACGCTGGTGCGCGCCGATCCCACGCAGGTGGACCAGGTGCTGATGAATCTGTGCATCAATGCTCGCGACGCGATGCCGAAAGGGGGACGGCTGATCATAGAAACGCGCGACGCGGTCTTCGATGAGAAATATTGCGCGGCGCATACCTTCGCTCGCCCCGGCCATTACAGCATGCTGGCGGTGACGGACACCGGCATAGGGATGGATGCAGCGACGCTGGAGCGGATTTTTGAGCCTTTTTTCACCACCAAAGAAACGGGAAAAGGCACGGGACTGGGGCTGGCGACCGTGTATGGAATCGTGCGGCAGCATGGAGGATTTCTGCATGTGTACAGCGAGGTAGGAATCGGCACGACGTTTCGCGTTTATCTTCCGGCGACACCGGTCGGTGAAAAGACTCCAGCAAACGTGGAGGATTCGCGGCCCGTGCGCGGCGGGTCGGAAACGATTCTGATCGCCGAAGATCATGAAGGGCTGCGGGATCTAGCGCGCGAAACGCTTGCAAACCTGGGATACGAAATACTAATCGCCTGCGACGGAAAAGAGGCTGTGAGCATGTTTCTCGCGAATCGCGACCGCATCGACCTGTTGCTGTTGGACGTGGTGCTGCCGAAGATCAATGGGCCGGAGGCATACGCGCGGATCAGCGCCGAGAAAAAAGACGTTCCGGTGATTTTTGCGACCGGGTACAGTCCCGAAATGGCACTGCTTCAAGATGCGCAAGAGCGAGGTCTGACAATCTTGCAGAAGCCTTATGTGCCGAAAGAGCTCGCGCGGCGCGTGCGCGAGACTTTGGATCGGCAACCCGCGAAGGTGCATCAAGGGTAGCGCAGGAGAATTGACCGTGGCACGCCGTGTTTACCCGGACACATGGCAGTAGCGGAATTGGCTTGTGGTGTTTGGCGGATTATGAAAATCGCGGACGCGCGGCTGCAAAGCGCCAAATGGAGTTGACACCGTTTCTCTCCGCGTGGTAAGGATTCTAACAACAGTGGATTCCGGCGGAAACGCTGGATTGCCAGGGCGTCAGGCTCTCCACACGCAAGCCAGTTCTGCGACGCTCTAGCAACAACCCCACCCACCCCGGGAGGTGGATGCCACCTGGCATCTGCCTCCCGTTTTTATTTCTGAAGGGCTGCTGATTAATGCGTTTTGATTCATGGGGATACGGGCTTTCTGTGAAATCACCCTGGCGCTTGTTGAGCGCCGCCGGCGCGGCGAAGTGCGCTCGGACGAAACCAACCTAAAGCCGCGGCCTTTTGGAGCGCGGGCACGGCATGCCGTGCCCCTCCAAATCCAACACCTACTTGAAAAGCAACTGCTGCCCGGTTCGATGAGACTGAACCGGCCGCTACAAAGTCAAAATCTGACGCGAGCGTTTTTTCGGCGAGCGGCGCCGCGGATACTTTGGTGCGACGTACGATGCGCAGAGCTTGCTTTGGCAACTGCCGAAGGGGTTATAATGCGGCCACTTGGCTGCGCATCTGGGAATCAGCGCGGCTGCTTGGCGCGGGCGCTCGACGACGGGCGGGGCTTGCGCCTGGTGAACGCCACGTGAGAGCAGGGTCGCGAGCGCGGCCTGGGAGGCGAATATGGGCCTGCAAATTTCGACGCGAAAAACCGGCAACGTAATTATTCTGGATTTGGTGGGGCGGATTATTATTGGCTCGAGCAATGATTCGTTGAGCGCTGAACTGCGCAAGTTTGCCGAGGCCGGAGCGTCGGAAGTGATTGTGAATCTGGTCGCCGTGTCGCAAATGGATAGCTCGGGGATCAGCACGCTGGTGCGATCATTTGTGACGCTGGAGCGGCAGGGCGGCGGTTTGAAATTGCTGAATCCGACTGGGCACGTGCGCGAAGTTTTGGAGCTTACGCGGTTGATACAGTCGATTCCCACGTTTACGGATGAAGGCAAGGCCGTGGCTGCGTTTCGCGGCGGCGTGGCGCACGCATAGACGAGATTCCCAATGCCGTACGTTCGTCCTACATCCATGACTACCTGCCGGCGGGTGTTCGCGCATAATCTGCGTTTTCTTGCTGTCATTTCAATTCTCCTACTTCTCGCAACGAAGACAAACGGCCAAGCCGCGAGTGAACCAGGCATCCACGATCTGGCAGCTGACGCTGCTGCAGCGATTTCCATTGAGGTCAAGGGGTCGACCACACCAAGAAAAGTTCTGGTCGTCGACTTTGCGGAAATGCATGGCAAGCCAACTGAGTTGGGCCAGTGGCTCGCTTCGGAATTTTCGAGAGGCCTGAACAAGGAGGCTCGTGGATTTTTCCTGATCAGCCGAGGAGAATCACTGTGGAGTGTGGCGCAGGACCGGGTGGTATCGGAATCCTTCGATGCCCCCGACGTAACGGCGTGTTATGAAGAAGAAGGGGAGGGAGCGCTTGTTGCGGAAGGTATCACGGAAGATCTATCGGACCGAGTCGACCTAAGGCTGAAGGTGTGGCGCATTTCAGATCGAAAACAAATCTTCGAAGACAGGATCGCGATTCCGCTGACCGAGACGATGCGAGCACTCCATGCACGACCCGCCACTAAATCCCAAGTTCCGCCTCTCACCGACGTCGAGGTGTGGGTCAACCCCGAGCACGACGCGGGTGACAGCGAATTCCCCGCTTCTGGAAAAAACGGCTATTCGTATCCGTCCTGCGTTTACTGCACACAGGCGGGCTACTCTAACGCGGCTACAAAGGCGAAGATTCAGGGGACCGTATCGCTTTCGGTGGTCGTTGGAGCGGATGGATCGGCTAATCGAATTAGTCTGGTTCACGGGCTTCCGTGCGGATTGAATCAAAAAGCAATCGATTCGGTGCGCCAGTGGAAATTCAAGCCGGCTACAGGCGCTGAGGGAAAGCCTGCCGCCGTTGCACAAACGGCAGAACTGATGTTTCACATGTACTGAAGGGCAAATCTTCGAATCGCCAGCCACGACCCACCTTGCACGAATCCCGGCGCCTTAGGCGTTTTTCTTCAGTTCGGCGAGGACTAGTTTGGCGACTTCTTTCAGGGTGTCGAAGACGCCTTGGCCTGTGACGGCTACGGCTTCGAGGGTGGGCTCGTTTTTTACGAGGAGATGTTTCTGCAAGTCGGCGACGGGGAGAATATTGGGGAGGTCGCGCTTGTTGAGTTGGAGGACGTAGGGGATCGTTGTGAAATCTAAATTGTGATCTTTTAGATGTTCGCGCAAGTTGTCGAGAGTTTCGAGATTGGCGTCGAGACGTTCTTCCTGCGAATCGGCGACGAAGACTACGCCATCGGCGCCTTTTAGGATCAGGCGGCGGCTGGCTTCGTAAAAAACCTGTCCGGGCACGGTGTAGAGGTGGAAGCGCGTGCGAAAGCCGCGCACGGTGCCGAGATCGAGCGGAAGAAAATCGAAGAAAAGAGTGCGATCGGTTTCGGTGGCGAGCGAAACCATCTTTCCCTTTTGATTCGCTCCGGTGTGCTCGTAGATCCACTGCAAGTTGGCGGTCTTCCCGCCAAGGCCGGGGCCGTAGTAAACAAGCTTGCAGTTAATTTCGCGAGCGGGAAAATTTATAAACGGCACAATTTCCTCAGAATAAGCGGACTCGTACTTATAGCATAGCCCCCCACCTGCGGCCAACGCGCGCCAGCAAATGATGCTTCGCAACTGATAACCCGAGGAAAGGGCCTGGGGCGGTCCACCCGGCCCCGGGGGAGGAGTCGAAATGCAGGGTCTCAGCGGCTAAAGCCGCCCCGAAATTGCGGCGGCGGTGGCACGGCTGCAGAGGTGCCTTGAGGAAAATCAGTCGTCCCGACACACACATTATGTCTCGGGCGCGGCAGGGCGGGGAGGCTGCGAGAGTCTGGAATTCATGATAGTTTGGCCGGGGATTTTGAGGGTGCGGAGGGGCGCGCGGGAGTGATGAGCAGAGACGACAACAGGCTGCTTTTTGTGGTGGATATGGCCGGGACGCTGCTGTTTGGGATTGAAGGGGCGACGGCGGCGACGGCGGGGAATCTGGATCTGCTGGGCGTGATGGTGCTGGCGTTCGCCACTGCGCTGGCCGGCGGGATTATGCGCGATTTATTGATTGGCGCGACGCCGCCGGCTTCGCTGCGCGACTGGCGGTATTCGGCGATGGCGTTTACCGGCGGCACGATCGTTTTCTTCCTGCATCGTTACGTGTTGGCGATTCCGGGGCCGGTGATGGTGGTGCTGGATGCAGCAGCACTGGCGCTCTTTGCGGTGGCGGGCACCGAGAAGGCTTTGGATTTCAAAGTGCATCCGTTCATCGCGATTTTGCTGGGCGGGCTGACGGCGGTGGGCGGAGGAACGCTGCGCGACATTCTGCTGGCGCGGGTGCCGTTGGTGTTGCGGGCTGAGGTGTATGCAACCGCAGCGCTCGCCGGGTCGGCGTTGCTGATCCTGTGCAGAAAGCTAAGGCTTACCCCGACGATGGCGGCAGTGGTGGGCGGAACGTTTTGTTTCTTGCTGCGCGTTGTGAGCGTTTGGCAGCACTGGAATTTGCCGAAGGCTGTGAGTAACTAGAAGCCATCTGGCTCTGGTGACATCCTAGGTTTTGGCAGAAGCAATATTGATGGCAATAGTTTGCGGCTACGGATGCAAAGCTGTGTCGCACCTACGGCGCTCGGGAATGTTTTGATATGGCTTCCCAGGCCTTCCGGCCTAGGCTAACTTCTACCGCGCCTACGGCGCTGGTGCGGCGCCCCCGATCACGAAAAGAGCCGGCAAGACACCGGCGCTACCAAAAACCGAGCGGCTGCGAATGATGTCAACCGAGCCACCTGGATCCAAGGGGCGCGTCTGAGACCCGCACCTACGTTTCTCCGTTAGATGTTCCCGCGGGGACATGCGCGCGACCCTTTGACTACCGATCCCACTGCGGGCGATGCTCGTGCGAGCGATGCGCGATCAGTGCGCGAAGCTGACGTTGATGCCGGTGGAGAAGATCACGTCGTTTGACTTGGTGCCGGCGATGGGCGGATTGGTGACGTAGCGGTCGGTGAGAGACGTCTGCCAGCCCAGCCATTTGTTGATCTTGGTGACGGAAGCTGCGTCGAGAGAGAGCCGGTATTCACTGGTATCGCTGAGGTCCGGATAGAAATAGAAGACCTCGGTAAACGTGGTGGATTTGCCGAACTTGTGCATGAAATTTTCGCCGAGAGTGATGCCGCCGAGGTTACGGTCAACAGCGATAGCGGCGCCATTGCCGTAGGTTTCACGGGTGTAGTTCCCGCCAGCAAGAAAATCGAAAGTAGTGTTGGGATTGTTGATGATGTGGACACCCAAGCCGCCGCTGTAGATTTGGCGCAGGTTCAGATCTTGCAGCGCGTCGTGCGCGTAATCCGCGCTGACGAACACGAACATGCGCTTGGTAAAGTTGCGGTCGTACTTCGCGCCGCCCAGAATGGAGTTGGCGAGCACACCGCCGCCGGGCAGGTCGCTGGTGGAGTACAGGGAAGACTCGTACAGCGTTAATTCGTCGCGCAAGGTTTTGCGGTCGGCGGTGAAACCGGTGGTGAGGTTGGTGGTTTCGCTATTGCCGCGCGCAACTGCGAAGCCAAGGTTCACGCCGCCCTTCCATGCTTCGAGCAGGCCGGGGTGCAGGCTCTTCTCGTAGGCAGTTTCGAGGTCGGCGGAGCGGACGACGCTGACTTGCGCAAGCGGCACCTGAACTGAGCCGTTATTTGCGGTGTGGATTACCAGGTTTGAGCCGTCGGTCGTGACCGTGCCACTGACCGTTTTCTTGTCCGGAGTGACGACGTAAATTGGCTTGTCCGTTTTCAGTTCCAGCACGGAGGACCATTGGATTTTGATTTCTCCGGCGTAGTCGGTTTTCAGGGTGACGTCTTTGCCGTCGGAAACTTCTACCGTACCGGTGAGATGGTCTCCATTTTTTAGCGCGACGGTATCGGCGCTTGCCACGGATGCGATGGATAAGGCGGCGACGAAAATTGCCACAAATTGCCTAAACTTCATTATTTCCCCCACGAGGATTGGAATTGGGATGTAACCGGGAACTGCAGGTAAACTGGGCGCACACATATTACGACAGAGTGGTGGAATTGTGGCGAGGTTTTGACGGGTCGTGGCGCGCTGGGGCCGAATCGGTGCTGCGGCCAATTCATTCCCTCAGCGGCCAAAGCCGCTCCGGCATTGCGGTGGTTACGGCACGGCTAAAGCCGTGCCCTGACGAAAAGCGATCGTTCCCAGACATACTCCGAAGTGCCTTCCCGGCCAACCGAGCTTGAGCGGAATCGGTGGCTGCCTGATTTCTGTTCGCTTGAGCGACAGGGCGGTCCCAGAAGCGGGCAACTCCGGGGCTACAGCACAGGGGCGGTGAGGCCTAACTTATTGCGCCGCATCGGCTTTTTTCCGCGTGTCATGGGCATGAGAATTGCAGAATTCCGAACAGCATTTCCCGGGGAGGGTGTCTTCGAGGCGGCAGGAGCAGCCCTAAGCGCTGAAATCCGAAATTGCGTAACTCAGGAGGCAGCATGGCCGACGGCGAGCGCATTCGAGAGTCGTTGCAGGGAGCGCTGGACCCGACGTACGTGAGACAGCGGGAGCAGGCCGGATGGAAATTGGTGGCGGTGGAGTGGGAGCGCACGGCGGCGGTGCCGGCCGAGCCCTCACCAAGCCTGGAAGATGCGCCGTTCGGGTTTCGCGTCGCTGGAGACTGCGAGCATCTGGAGCAGAATCCGGCCGAAATGCAATTCCTGCTCTCGATGATGGAGCTGATCATTCAGGATATTTCTCTCGTGAAAGTGGCCGAGGAACTGAACCGCAAGGGATTTCGCACGCGCAAGGGCGCGGAGTGGGGCCCGGTGGGGATTTTCAACATGTTGCCGCGGCTGATCGAACTGACCCCGCAAATCTTCAACAATGAAGAATGGCTCGAGCGGCGCAAGCATCTTAGCCTCGTTTACTGAGCATCCCAATAACTGAGGGCGATTGAAGGACATTTCTGCCGGGGCTTGACAGATTCCGGCAGGCTCAATAGAGTTGCGCCATCTGGCGGAACTCCTGCAATCCTGTTGGTCCCGCGCAAGTGCGACGCAGGGCGGACATCCCTCCAGCTAGGAGATAGTTATGCGCAAATCGGTTTACCTCGTGGCAAGTGTTCTGGTGGTCGCTGCATTTTTGGCGGTGGCAGGAGCGCCGCAAGCCCAAGCTCCCGCAACTGCGTCGGTAACAACCGTCGTCACTGTGCTGGGGCCGAAATTCACGGCACCGCCAGCAATCAGCAAAGATGACATCGGCGTTTATGAGGGCAAGGAAAAGAGAGAGGTGACGGGTTGGACTCCCGCACAGGGCGAAAAGGCCTTGCTGCAACTAGCGATTGTGATTGACGAAGCCAGCTCCACCGATCTGGGCAATCAACTCAACGATATCAAGTCGTTTATAGTGGCTCAGCCCAAGACCACCGGCGTCGGAGTATTTTATGCCAGCAACGGCGGAGTGCAGCCCGCTTCGCAGTTCAGCAACGACCACGAAGCGGTGGCCAAGACTCTGCGCCTGCCGCTGGGAAATTTCGGCGCTTATTCCAGCATTTATCTTTCGACCATGAGCTTGATCAAGGGCTGGCCGGAGACGCCGGGCGTGCGGCGGGAAATTCTGCTGATCGCCGATGGGATCGATCGCTTCCGCGGCGACCCGTTCAGCCCGGACATCCAGAGCACGTATGTAGCGGCGGAAAAGGCCGGAGTGATTCTTCACACACTGTATTGCTCCGGAGTAGGCCGCGCGGGCCACAACATGTTCCGCGTGAATTACGGGCAGAGCAACCTGGCGCAGATCACGGACAAGACCGGCGGGTATTCTTTCTTTCAGGGGCTACAGACACCGATCGCGTTTGCGCCATTCCTGGAACAGCTGGATACGATTTTAAAGAATCAGTATTTCCTGAGCTGGAATACGAAGCGGCCGACGAAAGGGAAAGGCGAGCTGCGCTCGTACCGCATCCGAACAGAGTTGCGGGACATTGATATTTCTAGCTCGGACCAGGTATGGGTCCCGGGATCTGCTCAGTAGAGCGCAGCGTACCGGGATTTGCGCGGGCGAGATGGCACGGGGCGGGTGCAAACCCGCCCCGTTTTTTTTGGAATGAAGAGAGTGGTGAGCGAGCGTGAGGTCGCGCGGCGCGTTGTAGCGCGAATTAACGGAAAATCTTTCTTCACTTCTCGGGCGTTTCTCACGTAAGGTGAGCGCGAGCAGCAGTTCTTTCTACGCGAGGGTTACATGACACGGATCGGCTATGTTCTTGCGCTCGTGTGCGCCGCTTCTTCTTTGGCGGTGGCGCAGGAGCCAGTGAAGCCGGCGGCCCATCCCGTGACGCGCGTGAGCGCCGCTGCGGTGTGGAATCCAGCTGCCGAAGCACTCGGCGCTATTCGCCAGAAATGCGGCGAAGCGGATACCACCCACATTGAGCGATGCTTTTTGAATGAAATGAAATCCGCGGGCGCATCGCCCGAGGCGCTGGCATTCGCGGAAAGTCTTGCGGGATCGCTGGGAGTGGTTTACTTGCGAGCATTTCGGCACGTGGGTCGAGTGGACATTGCGTACATCGAGTATGCGTTTCGCGCCAATGAGCTGGAGGGCGTGCTGCTGGTGAATGGCAACCCTTCGCCAATTGACGTTGATGACGATCGCTTTACGATTGATGCGGAGATGAGGAAGAACGCGGCGTATGTGGCGCTCGCCGAGCAATATCCGCACATCAGCGTATGGCCGGGCGACCGCTTCGACAGCAAGTTGCCGACTGTGACATCCATCGGATGGGGAACGCAAACATTTATGGTGCAGTATTTATTGCGCGACGGCTGCCACGCTTGCGCTGAAATTGGGACTGCTACGCTGGGCTTCACTTTCGACACGGAAGGAAATTTCCAGGCTGCGAGAGTGGCGAAGGTCGTGGCAGCCGCCGCTCCGCGGACCGCTGAGATCGCGCCGAGTTCAAGCGGATTTGACGCGGCGGGCGGCGTGGAGGAAATACGCGTCCTCGCGGGCAAGCAATTTTCGATAACGCTCACAGCCAACCGTACGACTGGTTATAGCTGGCGCTTGGCTGCGCCGCTTGATCCAGCGATGCTGCAACAAATCGGCAACGAGTATCACGCAGCTGATTCCGGCGCTGTGGGGGCGCCTGGTGAAGAGGTATGGACGTTCGAAGCGGTGGGCAGCGGCATGGTGCGGCTGGTTTTTGAGTACGTGCGTCCATTTGAGAAAGACGCCAAGCCGGTGAAAACGGCGAAGTATTCGGTGGTGATCGAGTAGATTGCAAACGAAGTTGTTTCCGTCCGAATGGAGCCTGCGCTTGTCGTTAGCGACTGGCTGCCCGGAAGAATTTGCCGCGCGGGATTGTGGCGGAAGGAAGTAGTTTCCTAGCTGTTGAGCCTCAACAGACCTTCAAGGCAGACCGTTCCCGTTAACCCGCCTGCTGTCAGCGCTGGGGCGGAATCATTCTGGATGGCGGTTCTGGCTGACGCTTTGCACACGGGTGTGCGAGGAGAGGCAGCGCCGAGGGGGGTGTTCAAGTATCGACATTGGCTGCCGATAACAGAATCGGACGCGCTACACATGCGGATTCTCTCCGGGCTGATCCTCGTCTCCTCCAGCGGTGGCTGGACCGTATCAATACGGCACACACTGAGCGCGTCACAAAATTGGTACATGAGGTGAAGAATGTCGATATCAGCACTCGCGAACACAGCACTGAGTTCCTTGTTAAGCACCACAGAGAACACACAGGCTGGGCAGGGACAATTTCAGCAGGTACAGAGTGAGTTTCAGCAACTTGGGCAGGATCTGCAGACGGGGAACTTAGCGCAGGCGCAGCAGGACTACGCGACGTTATCGCAAAACTTCGCGACCGCGCAATCCGGGACGGCGGCTGTAGCTACACCTGCGGCTGGGGCTGCGGCGACCAATTCGAATCCGATCGCACAGGCCTTCGCTGCTCTTTCGACGGACTTGCAGAATGGCAACATTACCGGGGCGCAGCGGGATTACGCGACGATCCAGCAGGATTTTCAGCAGCAGCAACAGCAGGGGTCGAGCCCGGTGCATCATCACCGACATCACGGTGGCGGCGGAGGCGGGCAGCAAGGGAATCAGGTTTCCCAGGCCTTGAACTCGCTTTCGACGGCGCTGCAGGCGGGAAATCTTTCGAGCGCGCAGACGGCGTTTGCGACACTGCAAGCGGATCTGGAGCAATTCAGTGCAGGTGGCGCGTCAGGCTCGACGACCGGAACGAGTTCCTCTTCATCACAGCCTAGCAGCAGCGGGCTGAACGTTACGGCCTGAGGCTGATCTAACCACCCGCAAGAAATCCACGTAAAAAACAAAAAGCCCCGGCTCGATTCACATCGAGCCGGAGCTTGCGTTTGTCTGCAGCAAACTCATTTGACTTAATCGGATGGTACTTGTCAGAACCCGTCGGGCTTTGAGAGCCGAACCCGGTTCACGAAGGAACCGGTGGAGAGCCGTGCCTGCTACCGAAGCAGGTCGTACTCCCTTTTCTTTTAGAAAGGAGGTGATCCAGCCGCAGGTTCTCCTACGGCTACCTTGTTACGACTTCACCCCAATCATGAGTCATACCTTGAGCGCCTGCCTCCTTGCGGTTGGCTCGGCGATTTCTAGTACAGCCCACTTTCGTGATGTGACGGGCGGTGTGTACAAGGCCCGGGAACGTATTCACGGCGCCGTTCTGATGCGCCATTACTAGCGATTCCGGCTTCATGCAGTCGAGTTGCAGACTGCAATCCGAACTGAGCGCGCTTTTTTGCGATTAGCTCCCCCTCGCGGGTTCGCGACGCTTTGTGGCGCGCATTGTAACACGTGTGTAGCCCTGGACATAAAGGCCATGCTGACTTGACCTCATCCCCACCTTCCTCTCCGTTATCCGGAGCAGTCCTCATAGAGTTCTCCCTTGCGGGTAGCAACTATGAGTAAGGGTTGCGCTCGTTGCGGGACTTAACCCAACACCTCACGGCACGAGCTGACGACAGCCATGCAGCACCTCTACACAGGTCCCTTGCGGGAAGTCTCTGTTTCCAAAGATGGTCCTGTGCGGTTCAAGCCCAGGTAAGGTTCTTCGCGTTGCGTCGAATTGAACCACATGTTCCACCGCTTGTGCGGGCCCCCGTCAATTCCTTTGAGTTTCAGCCTTGCGACCGTACTCCCCAGGCGCAGGACTTAACGCGTTAGCTACGGGACTTGCCCCGTACAGGGCAAACCCCAAGTCCTGATGGTTTAGGGCTAGGACTACCAGGGTATCTAATCCTGTTTGCTCCCCTAGCTTTCGTCCCTCAGCGTCAGTTGTGATCCAGCGAGCCGCCTTCGCCTCGGATGTTCCTACGGATATCTACGCATTTCACCGCTACACCCGTAATTCCACTCGCCTCTCTCACACTCTAGCATGGCAGTTTCGGAAGCAGCCTCTAGGTTAAGCCTAGAGATTTCACTCCCGACTTGCCACACCGCCTACGGACCCTTTACGCCCAGTAATTCCGAGCAACGCTGGCCCCCTACGTATTACCGCGGCTGCTGGCACGTAGTTAGCCGGGGCTTCTTATACCCGTACCGTCAAACCCTTGCGGGCATTCTTCCGGGTCGAAAGGGGTTTACACTCCGAAAAGCTTCATCCCCCACGCGGCGTTGCTGCATCAGACTTTCGTCCATTGTGCAAGATTCCCCACTGCTGCCTCCCGTAGGAGTCTGGACCGTGTCTCAGTTCCAGTGTGGCCGGCCAACCTCTCAGTCCGGCTACCGATCAAAGCCTTGGTGAGCCATTACCTCGCCAACAAGCTAATCGGCCGCGGATCCCTCTTCTGGCGCCTTGCGGCTTTGAAGACAACACCATGTGGCATCGTCATGTTATGCGGTATTAGCCCAATTTTCACTGGGTTATTCCCCACCTGAAGGAAGGTTATCCACGTGTTACGCACCCGTTCGCCACGCGCCCACACCCTGTATTGCTACAGAATGCTGCGCGTTCGACTTGCATGTGTTAAGCACGCCGCCAGCGTTCGCTCTGAGCCAGGATCAAACTCTCGTTTGAAATCTGGTGTTTCCACTCGTGTGCATTGTCGATTCGCATCGAAATGCCACGGATGGGAACGAACTGTTTAAATCGCTCGGTTATCTCAAATGTGGTACGTACACCGGTACACCCGGCGCACGAACCGTAACCAAACGGGTTCTGGCATGTATCATCCGATTGTCAAAGAGCAGGTCAATCCAGGCCAGCTGGAAGGACTACAGACGAACCCCGATACTACCGAACGGACGTAAAAGTGTCAAGCATTAATCCGCTGTGAATAATTCATTGCCTGTGGATTTCTCGAGGCGCGGAGTGCACGCTGGGACGCGTCGTTCGGTGACAGAAAGTGCGTGCGAGCCGCAGTTTACTTAAGTGGTTAACGCGCCTTTGTTCTCGTAGCGTTTCGCAGAGAGCTCATTGATTGGAGGGAAAGATACGGGTTGAGTCAAGGCGAGTTCCGACGGACGCGCGCCGCCTTCCCGCAGGGCTTTGAAAGTCATTTCGACTGCGAGAATTGTGTTGGGCGGAATCACCACAGTTGCGGCGAGAGCTCCGCTGGCGACCTGCTTCTTTCCTGTGTTGGCGAGCCCATCAACGCCGAGAAATGGCAGGCTCAAAACTTTATCGCGCACGGCCGCGTTCGATTGTTCCAGGAGCGCTTTTCTTGCACCAAGAGCCATCGCGTCATTCTGGGCGACTACCGCGTCGATGGGCAACTTATCGGAGGTGGACAAGCGCAGCCAGGAGCATACGGCGTTGAAGGCGCTTTCCTGGGTCCACTGTCCTTTCATCGCGATGAGCTTGATGTTGCGGGGCATGGTTTCCTGCATGCCGATTCTGCGCTGCACGGCGGCAGCAGTGTCTGACGGGCCCTGAATAAATAATGCGGCGCCGCCCTGCGGAACAAGCGCCGCGAGCTGGCGGCCCTGGATGCGGCCGACTTCCAAATGATCCGAGCTGACACAAAATACCGGCGCGCGGCTGGTGCGGCGCAGATCGGCGAGGTAGTCCGCCTGGCGATTGAGCACCACCCAGGCGATTTCCGCGGCTGCTGCAGCGCGACCCACGTGAGGAAGAGCTGTGCCACTGACCGGCTCGAAGATAATCGCGTCGGGGTGCTTTGCGTTGTCCCCTTGAATAACGTTCAATAGTTGCTGACTCTGATTAATAGAGTCGTTACCCGCGTAAATGATCTCGACGTCCAGGCCAAGACGGTGAGCGGTCGCCTCCGCAGCTCGTGCTTGCTCAACTTGAAAATCATTATCGTCGGTGATTAGAGATACGAGGAAACTGAGCCTTTTCATGGCCGGCACGCCCCAAGAGAGAAGGAAACTAACTTAAAGATACAGTGAACAGGGCGGGCACAAGAAAAAGAATTACGCATAGTGCTCATTTAGGAAATCCGAGCGGGCTGCAAGAGTCGGAAAGTGGACCTGCACCGCTCACGAACTGCCGATCAGAATGCCAACGGCGAAGACTAGGCCGCCTCCGACGATGACTTGCACGGCGGATGAAACAATTGGCATATCCATATAACGATGGCGAACGAAGCTGATGATGCCAAGCTCGACAATTACGACGGCAACTGCGGCCGTAAACGCGATGTGAAAATCGTGGATGAGAAAAGGCAGCGTGTGGCCCAAGCCTCCGAGCGTGGTCATCGAGCCTGTGACGATTCCTCGCAGCAACGGTTTGCCGCGGCCGGTGAGGGAGCCGTCGTCAGAAAGAGCTTCGGCGAACGCCATGGAGATTCCAGCACCGAGCGAAGCAGCAAGACCGACGAGAAAAGCGTCCCAGGTTTTGTGAGTGGCGAGTGCGGCGGCAAAAATCGGCGCCAGAGTTGAGACCGAACCGTCCATCAGGCCCGCGAGGCCGGGTTGCACGATCTGCAACATGAAAAGGCGTTTCTGCGATGTGTCCTCTTCCTTGCGAGCGCCCGATGCGGCTTGTTTTTCTTCGATGGATTCAGCGGCGGCGTAATGCTGGCGTTCGACCTCCGCCAGGTCGCCGAGAAGTTTGCGCGTGGAGGCGTCGGAAATGTGTTGTAGCGCGCGTTCGTAAAAACGCTGCGTCTCCAGCTCCATGAGCTCAGCTTGCTTGCGCACCTTGTCGATGCCGAGCGGGCGGACGAGCCATTCGGGGCGCCGTTCGACGAAGCCTTTTACGTCCTGTCGGCGAATCAGGGGAATATGACTGCCGAAGCGCTGCTGATATAGGTCAATCAGACTCTGGCGATGGCGCGATTCTTCAGCCTGCATGTCCTCGAACATTTTGGCGGTGGAGGGATAGGTGTCGCGCAGGCCGTCGGCGAAGTCGCTATACACGCGGCCGTCTTCTTCTTCGAGCTGAATGGCGAGCGCGAGGATTTCTTTCTCGCTGAGATCTTTGAAACGCTTCTTGGCCATGATGACTGCTCCTCAAGACGGGAGTGGACGAGGGGATTATATCTGGGTAGGAGCGAAAATCGGTGAGAGTGGGTGTAACGACTCGTAGCTTTCTGGGGCCAGCGCGAAGCGAAAGCGAGCGGACGAGCATCGGAGAGGCCTGGGTAAGAGCTCGATTGCAAACGTAAGTGAAACACGGGAAGTTGTGCGACCATTGAGTTCAGACTGCGCAGGTCTGGACTTACGGCTGCGTTCGAGGACGAGCTGGAAGAAAAAATGAAAGTGCTATCCGTAAATGTGGCGCTGCCGCGGCTGATCGCGTGGAAGGGCCAGACGTTTAACACCGGGATTTTCAAGAAACCGGTTGATGGCCCGGTGATGATGCGGCAGCTGGATTTGGATGGCGACCGGCAGGCGGACTTGTCCGTGCATGGTGGCCCGTACAAGGCGGTGTACGCATATCCTTCGGAACACTATGCGTTGTGGAAGAAAGAATTGCCGGAGACGGACTTGCCGTGGGGACAATTCGGCGAGAACCTAACCACCGAAGGTCTTGATGAAGCGAATACGCATATTGGCGACGTCCTGCGGATCGGCAAGGCTACGGTGCAGGTGACGCAGCCGCGCGTGCCCTGCTTCAAACTGGCAGCGAAATTTCGGCGCGAGGATATATTGAAGCGGTTTCTTCAGAGCGGGCGCTCTGGATTTTATTTTTCGGTGGTCGAGGAAGGACCGGTGGCCGCGGGAGACAAGATCGAGCGAATCGCAGAAGACGCGAACGGCATTGCGGTGAGCGACATCAACAGACTTTTCAACAACGGAACAGATCGAGCTTTGTTGCAGCGAGTGACACAGCTGGAAGCGCTGCCCCTCGATTGGCGCGAACATTTTGCCGAGCAGTTGGCGATGCTGGAGCGCCATTCTTCGTAGCAACCGACAAACCATGCAGCGCAAATCGATTCTCCATCAATCGTTTGAAGTAGGGATTTCGCTGAAGGGCGTGGGCGCGTTGTTCGAAATTGCGAGCGGCCTGCTGCTGTGGTTCGTAAAGCCATCGCAGATGAACGACATCGTGCGCTGGCTGGGCGAAAACGTGCTGGCCGACGCGCCGCATCACCCGTTTGCAGTGCATGTGCTGAATGCTTCGCAGCGGTTCGCCGATAACGGCACCACCTTTGCTTCGCTGTATTTGCTGGCGCACGGAGTCGTGAAATTAGCGCTGGTGGTTTTGCTTTTGTTCAACAAAATTTGGGCGTACCCGCTGACGATCGCCGTTTTCGGTGCGTTCATGGTCTATCAGGTGCATCGCTTCACGCACACGCATTCGTGGGCGCTGATCTGGCTGACGGTTTTCGATGCGGTGATTGTATATCTGACGTGGAAGGAATATCAGGAACAGAGGGCCGCGCGGAGGAAAAAAAGTTCCGCGCAATAGGTGAAGTTGCTAGTCGAGCTCTTCTGCGTCAATACCGATGTTCTTCTCGCCGGCGGCTTTCTTTTCGTTGTACTTCTTTACCCAGGCAGCGAAACTTTTTCCGGCAGCCGTGTCGCGACCCGTGAACGCCAGGGCGGCGATGTCGCTATAGGGGATGGAGAGTTTCCCCGGCTGATCTTTGGGCATTACGCGGATGAAGCAATCCGAGAGCGCCGGGCCTTTAATTTTGCGGTCGAAGATGTAGCCTTCGATTTTCTGGCCGTTTTTCAGGGTAATGGTGAGGTCGCCGCGATAGTCGAAGGCCTTCTCGAGGGCTTCGTGAATTTCTGAAACTGACGCGAGGGCGGGAACCCAGCCCTCCAGATTTTCGTGGACGATGCCGAGCCGTTCTTCAGCACCAGATTCAGGCGAGATAGATGTATTCGGTTCTGACATGTTGATTGAGAGCTGCTAGGCCTTCGGCGACATAGCGATTTGCACGAGCTGGCCGGAATTATTTCCGGAGTTTTTCGTGGCGCCGCCCATGGCATCGGGGTCTTTGTACTTGTTGAAAATCGTTGCGCGCACGGTGCTGAGGAATCCGCCGAGCGAGCCGAACATATCATCCACGGCGCTAGCTTCATAGCCGCTGTGAACCATGCAGTTCGCGCACTTGGGATTGCCGCTTTCGGTGCCGTAACGGTCCCAATCGGTTTCGCGGATCAATTCTTCGAACGTGTCGGCGTAGCCGTCTTGCAGCAGGTAGCAGGGCTTCTGCCAGCCGAAAATATTGTAGGTGGGCATGCCCCAGGGCGTGCATTTGTAATTGCGCTTGCCCATGAGAAATTCCATGAACAGCGGGCTTAGGTTGAAGCGCCAGCGTTCGCTGCGATTGCTCAAAATCTGGCGGAAAAGATCGCGCGTCTTTTTCCGGCTGAGGAAATGTTCCTGGTCGGGAGCTTTATCGTAGGTGTAGCCGGGCGAGAGCATCATGCCCTCGACGCCGAGGTCCATCATATCGTCGAAAAAGTGGCGCACGCTTTCGGCGTCGGCGCCGTCGAAAAGCGTGGTGTTGGTGGTTACGCGGAAGCCGCGCTGCAGGGCGAGCCGGATCGCTTCGACTGCTTTGTCGTAAGTGCCTTCGCGGCAAACGGCGAAATCGTGTTCTTCGCGCTGGCCATCCATGTGCACGGAAAAGGACAAATATTTGCTGGGAGTGAACAGGTGCAGCTTTTCTTTCAGCAGCAGCGCGTTGGTGCAGAGGTAGATGTACTTCTTGCGCGCGACCAAGCCTTCCACGATTTCGGCGATCTGAGGATGCATCAAAGGTTCGCCGCCGGGGATGCTGACCATCGGCGCACCGCATTCTTCGACGGCGTGGAAACACTCCTCGGGGGTGAGCTGCTTCTTCAAAACGTGAGCGGGATATTGAATTTTGCCGCAGCCGGCGCACGCGAGATTGCAGCGGAGAAGTGGCTCCAGCATCAGCACGAACGGGTAGTGCTTGCGTCCCTTCAGCCTTTGGCTGATGACGTAGGAAGCCGTCGTCCACATCTGTGAAACTGGAACGCCCATCTGATCCTTTTCCTGCTTGTTCCTATTTGCTTGGCGCAGACAGCGCACTGCTCTGCGCATACTGCTTAGATTCTAATGGTACCGGATTCGATGCCTACTGGGAACCCCTGGACTCATCAAGGGGTTATCTATAGGCAAAGGCTTATCGCGCCGACAACTCCCGGCGCCGCGCGCAGCGGCCGACGGGAACCATGGGGGCGTGATGACTCAGCAATCCTCAGACTCGGCGTGCGCGCGGATTTGCGCCTTTTGCGTGTGGCTCTGCATCGAATATTCGTGTAGATTTTCTTACCGTGACAACGCAAACAAAATTTGGAGTCGGCCTGGTGCAGATGGCCGTGAGTCGCAATCCGCAGGAGAACCTCGCGCGGGCCACGGCAAAGATCGAAGAGGCGGGGCGCGGCGGCGCGCAAGTGGTGTGTCTGCCGGAATTATTTCAATCGCAATATTTCTGCCAGCGAGAAGACACGGCGAATTTTGACCTGGCGGAAGCCGTGCCGGGGCCGACGACCGAAGCGCTGGGCCGCGTAGCGCAGAAGTCGAAGGTCGTGGTGGTGGCGCCGCTGTTTGAGAGGCGGGCGGCTGGCGTGTATCACAATACGGCGGCGATCATTGACGCCGATGGCAAGATCGCGGGAGTTTATCGGAAAATGCACATTCCCGACGACCCCGCTTATTACGAGAAATTTTATTTCACGCCGGGGGATTTGGGATTTCGTGCGTTTGAGACGCAGGCGGGGAAAATCGCGACGCTAATCTGCTGGGATCAGTGGTACCCGGAGGGAGCGCGCCTGGCGGCGTTGAATGGGGCGTGCATTCTTTTTTATCCGACGGCGATCGGGTGGCATCCCAGCGAAAAGGAATCGAATGGCGCGGCGCAACGCGATTCCTGGCGAACGATACAGCGCGGGCACGCGATCGCGAACGGGATTTACGTGGCGGCGGTGAATCGCGTGGGCCACGAAATTCCCGCAGCGGGCGGCGACGGACTGGAATTCTGGGGCGGATCATTTCTGTGCGACCCACAGGGAGTGGTGATTGCGGAGGCTTCCACCAACCGCGAAGAAATCTTGTACGGCACAGTGGACTTGGCGCACCTGGAAGACGTGCGGCGCAATTGGCCGTTCCTGCGCGACCGGCGGATTGACGCTTATCACGGCATCGAACAACGATTCCTCGACGACAAACCTTGAAACGGCCGCGTTCCACGAAGCATACGCCTATGAATGAACAAGCCGTGCCCGCTGCACTTGGTTTTTCCATGCCCGCCGAATGGGAGAAACATGAGGCGACGTGGATCGGCTGGCCGCACAATCCTACGGATTGGCCGGATAAGCTGGAACCGATTCAATGGGTGTACGGCGAAATCGTGCGCAAGATCACGCCGGGTGAGTTTGTGCGGATCCTGGTAAATTCAGCGGCGCATGAGAAGCAGGTTCGCGGCGTTTTGAAAAGAGTTGGCGTGGATTTGAAACGCGTGCAGTTTTTTCGCTTCCCGACAAATCGCGGATGGACGCGGGATTTCGGACCGATTTTTGTGAGACGCGCTAAACCACGGCGCGAAGTGGCTATCGCGCGTTTCCGGTTCAACGCTTGGGCGCGGTATCCCGACTGGCAGAAAGACGATGCGATTCCGAGGCAAGTGGCGCGGCGATTGAAATATCAGATCCTGCCGGTGCGCTATGGCGGAGGAGACGTGGTGTTGGAAGGCGGAAGCATCGACGTGAACGGCTGCGGCACCGTGCTGACGACCGAGGAATGTTTGCTGGATCAAAAGCGGCAGGTGCGTAATCCGGGATTCAGCCGGACCGACACGGAAGCGGTGCTGCGCGAGAGCCTCGGAGTGAAAAATGTCGTGTGGCTGGGCAAGGGCATCGCTGGCGACGACACGCATGGGCACGTGGACGATCTTTGCCGGTTTGTGAATCCGCGCAGGGTGGTGCTGATTCGCGAGAAAAACCGGCGCGACGCGAATTATAAGCCACTGGAAGAGAACTGGGAGCGCTTGGCCGGCGCGCGACTAGAGGACGGAAGCAAGATCGAAGCGGTGGAGCTGCCGATGCCTGCGCCGCTTTATTTCGAAGGCGTGCGACTGCCGGCGAGCTACGCGAATTTTTATATCGCGAATTCGGCCGTGCTGGTTCCGACTTTCAATGACCCGAACGACCGCGTGGCGCTTGGAATCCTGGGCGAATTGTTTCCGGGACGCGCCGTGGTTGGCATTCATGCCGTGGATTTGGTGTGGGGATTTGGCACGCTTCATTGTTTGACGCAACAGCAACCCGTGCGGTAATTTCTACCCCACTTGCGATTTTGATCGCGTAATGAGCCAGGCGAGGTCCGTGCCGAAACGAAACGGCGCGGATGCACAACGAAATTCTGTGGTGGCTGATTGATTAACGGATGCTAATGCTTGCGCAGAGTTGTAGCAATCGTGGTCTCGCAATTCGCCACCCGTCTAATACCGTGCAAACTCTTCGCACTCTTTGAAGCCCACGTCGACTCGTTTCGCAAAATCTTCCATTTCCAAAGACTTTGACCAATCGGCAACGCGATTGCCTGATTGCGTTGGGATGTTTACGCGCACAAGTGTGCGTCGCGGGTCTTGCGTTGCAGCCCCTTTCACGAGAGCAGAGAGAAGGACGGAATTCCCAATGGCCGAAGGACTGAAAACGGAAAATGGCAGCAACGACGGCGCGCTGGAGCGGCCGCTGAGCATTCTGGTGATCCATGAAATGTTGCCGCATCCGGATCGTCATGGGGCGGACGTGCAATGGATGCAGATGTTGCGCGAGCTGCGCGCGCAGGGGCACAAAGTGGTGCACGTTGCGCGGAGCGGCGTGAATCGCGAGCGATATGCCGCTGGCGTGGAGGCACTGGGGATACCGGTGTATTGTCCGGACGCCGAGCGCATGCGCTTTCTGGGATTTGATTTTCCGGTGGAATGGACATTCGAGCGCTTGCTTCAGGAAAACCAGTTCGACCTTGCGATTCTGTTTCATTGGTTCTGGAACGGTATTTCGATTCCTGAGCACTACATGGAGGAAATACGGCGCTACTCGCCCAAAACATTTATCGCCGTGCTAACGGACGATCAGCAAGGGGTCCGCGAAAAACAGATGGCAGGTCTGACCCGCCAGTGGTCGGATTATGAACGCTCGCACGATTTCACGAGCCGCGAGTTTCAGGTGTACCGGCGAGCGGATGTGGTGCTGACGATCTCCGAAGACGATAGAAATGCTTTTCTGTGCGTGGCGCCCGAGCTTTTAACAGGCCGAATGCCGATGATTGCGAGCCTGGGGCCGGAGGGCGGCACTTTTTCGGAGCGATCCGGCTTTCTATTTCTTGCGAACTTCGACAATCCTGCAAACCGCGACGCAAGCGATTGGATGCTGGCTGAAATATGGCCGCGCATCCGCGCGCAGCTTCCGGCGGCGGAGCTGGCGCTGGTCGGAAACAATCTGCCGGCTGATCTAGGCGTGACGGAGAAGGGAGTGTTACGCGTTGGGTACGTCGCGGATCTGGATCCGATCTTCGCGAAATGCCGTGTGGCGCTCTCGCCGGTGCGATTTGGCACGGGCATCAAGACGAAAAATCTTTCAGCGCTGGCGCACGCGGTGCCACTGGTGACAACTACGGTGGGCGCAGATGGCATGGCGTTGCGACACGGTGAAACCGCGTTGATCGTTGATACGCCCCAGGAATTTGCCGACGCCGCAGCCCGCGTTTACCGGGACCAAGTCTTGTGGAGCCGCCTCGCGCGGCAAGGACGCGAACATATTCTTGAGGACTTCAGCCAGGGGCGCATGCAGGAGGCGGTGCGCGCGCTAATCCAGAGGTCCAGGAGCACTGGACCGAAAGCGTACGATCCGGATTTCGTGTGGCCGTATCTGCTAGTCGAAAAACGCTTTCCCGAGGTCACAAGCGGCGAGCCTCCAGCGCAACGGCTCTTTTTCCGGATGGCACGCTACATCAGTTTGGCAGAAGAATTTCTCGAGCGACGCCAACCGGCGCAAGCTTTAGAGCAACTGCGCTACATTTTCAGCCATGTGCGAGGGCGCGTGCCGGCAACCGGGCTGTATTTACGGGCGGTACAGCTGATGTTGCGCTGTTACCGCGAACTGGGCGACAACGAGAAGGCGGCGGAGTATGCCGCGAGAATCGGGCGGGTTCTGTCGAATGGACACTTCGCCTTGCGTTCGCCGGCAGAATCAATGAACGGAAAAAGGATCCATGCGCAAGCGCAGGCACCGTTATTTTCCGTAATCATTCCGACCTACAATCGCCAGCGCGTATTGGCGGAATGTCTGGATGCGCTGGCGGGACAGAGTGTGCAGCCGGAAAAGTTCGAAGTGATTGTGGTGGACGACGGCTCCACGGATGAAACCGAACAATTTTGCCGCAGCTTTCAACCCAACTATTCCTTTCAGTACTTGCGCCAGTTAAATGCAGGCGCGGGAGCGGCACGCCGGCGCGGCGTGCAGCACGCTCGCGGAGAATATCTCGCGCTTTTCAACGACGATACAATTGCCGCACCAGACTTGCTCGCTGTGCACTGCAAAGCGCACCAAGCCCGCCCAGAGGCACGGCAATGCGTGCTGGGAGACTTTCGCTTTCCGCCGGCGGCGCAAGACCGTGCGCTGACGCGATTCCTGACACAAAGTCCCTTCTTTTTCCCGCAAGTGACGCTGCGGGCTGGCGAATATTGGGAGTACACCTACGTGGTGACGTGCAACCTGAGCGTGAAGCGGGACGCGGTGCTGGGGGCCGGGTCGTTTGATGCGCGCTTCCGTGTGGCGGAGGATTCGGACCTGGGGCTGAGATTGAGCCGGAAGGGATTTTGCGTGCGCTACGTTCCGGAGGCACAAGCCATTCATCAGCATCTGCCGTTTACGATTCCGGACTTGATTCGGCGCAGCGTGAATTATGGAGCCAATCAGCTGGGATTTTTGAGAAAGCATCCGGGGTTGCTGGGGGATGGGAGAACATTTTTCGGAATGCTGGATGATGAGGCCGCTGAAAAATGGCGCTCGTTGATAAGCCAACGAAAGCAGGAGATCGAATCGCTGGTGGCGACTCTAACGCGAATTGACGCGGTGGATTTCGCTCCGTTTTTTACGATGAACAAGGGCGACGGAACGGTGGCGGATGAGATCACTCGATTATTCCAGCGCGCGGTGCCGGATATTTATTGGTATCACTACTTTTCGGCATTGCTGCGCACATGGGAAGCGGAGGCTGTACATCCAACCACGAAGGCGTTGCGAGCGGACATCGTCCTTGATGAAGCTTACCTTTGATGGCGCGGTTTCCCGGTAAACCTTTTACAGGTTTCTCTCGAATTCGATTCGCCCTGCTCGATACCACTCACACATGCTTTGTGAATCGGTGCGCGATTCCATGGCTGCGGGCCGACTTGTAGTATTGTTTCCGTCGAACTGATTGACGGAATCGACCATCACATGACAAGCGACCCATCGAACTGGCGGAATTGGACGCTGGCTGAGCGCGAGCGGGAGTATTCGCCGAGCAGCTGCGTGGCTGCGATCGAACCTTTCCTGCATGAATACGTGGCGCGCAGCCGGGATGCGGAAACGCGTTTTCGCTGCCGGAAAAATCTACTCTGGGGCGAGCGGCCGGATGAAACATTTGATTTTTTTCCCGCGGCTTCAGCGGATGCGCCTTTGCTGGTTTATATCCACGGAGGTTACTGGCAGGAGCACTCGAAGGACGAATCGCTATTTGCCGCGCCGGATTGCGTCGAAAACGGGGTCGCGTATGCCGCGATCGATTACACTTTGGCGCCGCGGGGCAGCGTGGGAAGCATCGTGGAGCAATGCCGGCGAGCGCTCGCGTCGCTGCATCGGCAGGCTGCAGCACTGGGATTCGATGCGCGACGGATTTATGTTTCGGGGAATTCCGCTGGCGCGCATCTTGCCGCGATGTTGTTGGCGGCTGGGTGGCAGGCCGGGTACGGGGTTGGTGACGATGTTGTTGCGGGCGGCGTGCTGCTCAGCGGAATCTACGATCTCGAGCCATTGATGGGCACATATATTGATGAGGCGTTGCATCTCTCCGATGCGGACGTCGCAACGCTAAGCCCTTCGCGCCTGAAAATGGGGCGGCCGGTGAGAACAATTGTTGCGTGGGGCGACAATGAGACCACGGAATTCAAAAGGCAGAGCCGTACATTCGCCTCGGCGTTGGTGCGTTCGGGATTCCCGGTTTCTGCGTTTGAGCTCGCGGGGACGAATCACTTCGATATCGTGTTTGGGCTGGCGAATCGCGGGAGCGTGTTGGGTAAGGCCACCATTGAAATGATTCATGGGGTTAAGAAGAAGGACGCGTGATCGCGTGCGAGTTACTTTGCGCGAGAGCGTGATGCTTTTTGCGTTCGCTACGCTTTCACTTCCGAATTGAATTTATCCGCGAAGGTCTGGACATCCAGGAAAGAGTTGTATAGAGGCACGGGTGCGACGCGCAGGATGTCCGGATCGCGCCAATCGCAAATGATTCCCTGTTGCGCCAGGCGATCGCATACGGCGCGGCCGCCTTTTCTGATTTGCAAGGAGAGCTGAGCGCCGCGTTGCGCGGGATTGCGCGGAGTCAGGATGGAAAACTTTTCGCCCGGATGCTGCACGAGGAGAAATTCAAGGTAGCTTGTCAGAGTTTCGCTTTTTGCGCGCAGGCGCGCGATCGTAACTTCGTCGAAGATTTCCATTGAGGCGCGCAACGCGGCCATAGACAAGATGGAGGGGTTGCTTAACTGCCAACCTTCGGCGCCGGCGATGGGTTGGAAATTCGGGGGCATCTGGAAGCGACTGCTTTTATCATGGCCCCACCAACCCGCGAAGCGTGGCAATTCCTGATTACGCGCGTGACGTTCGTGGACGAAGCATCCTGCGACGCAGCCAGGGCCGCCGTTGAGATATTTGTAACCGCACCAGACGGCGAAATCCAAGTTCCAATCGTGAAGCTGTAGCTTCAGATTTCCGGCGGCGTGCGCCATGTCAAAACCAACGACGCAGCCTTGGGCGTGGCCGGCCTCGGTGATGCGTTGGCAGTCGAAGGCTTGTCCGGTGTAGTAGTTCACTCCGCCGAGCATGGCCAACGCGATCTGTTCACCTTTTTCCGCGATTAGCTCTTCGATATCTTCGGTGCGAATCGTCGCCTCGCCGGGACGCGGCGCGATTTCGAGCAGTGATTGCGCCGGGTCGTACCCGTGAAAGCTGATTTGCGATTGCACGGCGTACTGGTCGGACGGAAAGGCGCTGGATTCGATGAGAATTTTGTGGCGCTTGGGCGTCGGGCGGTAAAACGAAACCATCATCAGGTGCAGATTTACGGTGAGCGAGTTCATCACTACTACTTCACTGGGCAACGCGCCCACCAGGCGAGCGGTGGACGCGGTTAAAAGTTCGTGATACGGCATCCAGGGATTTCTGGCGTGAAAGTGGCCCTCGACGCCGAACCGTTCCCAGTCTTGGAGTTCCTGATCGATATAGGCGCGGGCGGATTTTGGCTGCAGGCCGAGGGAATGGCCGCAGAGATATACGCCGTCGGAACCCGCGGGAGTCTTGGGAATGTGGAAACGGTCGCGATACGGCGCGAGCGAGTCCGTGGCGGTCATCGCCTGCGCGAAATCGCGGCCGGTTTCGAATTTGACGGCGGGCACTTAGAGAGTCTCCAGGGGAATCAGGTCACGATGAATCAAATGATCTGCTTTTTTCCAGTCGAGATCTTCGATGCGGGCGATGGAATCACATAATTCGGCCAGCAGGCGATCCTGAATCTTCCCGCGCGAGAGTGCGACTGAGTATGGGACGCGATGAAAGGTGACCATCGCATATTTTGGGACGAAATGGCGCGGATATTTGGATTCGAGCGCTAGCTCGACTTTCTTGCGGAAGAGAAAACGGGGGTCGGCAACGCGGTCGCGCATTTCGATAAAGTTTTCGAGGGCCATGTCCGCGATGGAATCTGTATTTTCTTTGCGGGCATGCTCGAATTCCTGGAACAGCTTCGGCCAGTTCGGGCCGTGCTGATCGAGCAGTTCGAGAAATACGGTGCAATCTTCGAAGGCGCAATTCATTCCCTGGCCGAAGAAGGGCACGATGGCGTGGGCGGCGTCGCCGAGCAGCAGGACTTTGCCGTCCACTTGCCACGGCGCGCATTTGACCGTGACCATCGAGCCGGTGGGATTGGCTGCGTAATTCTCCTGAAGCTGCGGCGTCAGCGGAACCGCATCGGGGAAGCGCTCCGCGAAAAAGCGTGACGCCTTTTCGCCGGTATCCAGGGTTGCGAAACTTTCGCCGCCTTCGGACGGCAGGAATAAAATGCACGCGAAGGTGCCGTCAACATTTGGCAACGCGATGAGCATATAGGCGCCGCGCGGCCAGATGTGCAGCGCATTTGGTTCGAGAACATGCTTTCCACCGGGGCCGGCGGCGATGGTCAGTTCTTTGTAGCCGTAGTCGAGGACTTGTTGCGATAAATTCAGGTGGCCTAGCTTCTGCATGTCCTGGCGAAGGGCAGAGGCGGAGCCGTCCGTACCGATCACCACTTCGGAATCTATCGTGGTCTCGCGGCCCGATTGTTCGTTGCGAAAGCGAGCAGCGCCGGTGGTCCAATCGAATCCGGTGCAGCGTTCGCCGAAGTGAATCTTCACGCCTTGGGCTTCCGCGGCATTCATCAGCGCGACGTTCAGGTCGGCGCGCGAGATGGAATTGATGACTTCGCTGTCGTTCTTGCCGTAAGGCTGGAAGGTGAGTTCTCCCGTGAGAGAGTGCATCATACGGCCTTTCATCGGGATGATGATGCGGCTCATCTGATCCCAGAGCCCGGTTTCGCGCAGAGCGTGGATGCCGCGCGTGGATACGGCGAGGTTGATGGAGCGGCCGGCGCTGGCGCGGGTGAGGCGCATGTCCGGGCGGCGCTCGAAAATCTGCACGGGAAATCCGCGCTGCGCTAATGAAATCGCGAGCAAGGGACCGGTGAGGCCTGCGCCCACGAGCGTTATCGTGTGGGAGCTATTCGGCGTATCGTGCGAAGGCTTATGGCTTGCGGCAGGATCGCGGCTCAAGCGATCACCCTTCCAGATACGTGCGCGCTTCCCACAGTTCGGGGAAGAATTTCTTTTCCAGCGTGAGCTTTAAATAGGATGAGCCGGCGCTGCCGCCCGTGCCCATGCGGATGCCAATCGTGCGCTCGACCATTTGAATGTGACGCAGGCGCCAGCTCACGACCAGTTCATCGAACTCGGTGAGTCGTTCGCAGACGTCAATCCAGTCGCGGTGATTGCGTTCGTCGCGGTAGAGTGCGTGGATGGCTTTGGCGCGGGCTTGAAATTTCTCCTCTTCGGTCGCGTCGGCTGATAGGGATTTTAACGTGCCCAATGCTTCGAGGGCCTTGAAGAAAACGTCGCGCAGGGAATCTTCGCGCAGGCGGCGGAAAAGAATGGCGTGCGTTTCCGGCGTGAGCTCGTGGTAGCGGAGCATTTTTTCGTCTTTGAGGCCGCAGAGGAATTCCAGTTCGCGGAATTGTTCGGACTGAAAACCGCTGGCGGGAGCAAGTTTTTCGCGAAAGGCGAGGAAGTGCGTGGGAAGCATCGTTTCAAGGATGGTGAACTGCTCGACCAGCACGCGCATGATTTCCGTGCAGCGACGCAGCAGGCGGGCGGCTTCGTACACCCCGTCGCGCGAGGTGGGATTTTCGCAGGTGGCACGCAGGTTCGCGACGACGGCATCGAGGTCGTGGAGTAATTCCTTGAACCAGAGTTCGTAGGTCTGGTGAACGATGATGAAAAGCAATTCGTCGTGGTGCTCGGGAGAGGATTCGGGATGCTGGAGGCGCAGAAGTTCCGGAACTCGGAGATAGGAGCTGTAGGTTAATTTCTTCCCGGAGCGTACGTCGTCACTGTCTTGAGCCGAGCTGGGGCTCTCCGCAGCGCCGCGAGCCGGACAGCCGAAGGAGCTCTTTGCTTGCGCTGTCTTGCTTACGGCCGGCTCGGCTGCTTCCTCGGGCAACCCGAGCCACGTTTGCGCATTCGCCCCGAGCAGCCTGGTTTTTACGTCGGCCGGAAGTTGGCTTTCGCGAATGAGGGAACCTACGCGCTCTTCGCCGAGCGGGAACGGATAATCGGAACCGAGCAGCACGCGGTCGGCGCCCATGATCTCGACCAGAAATTGCAGCGTGCGCTCATCGAACACCGCGGAATCAACGTAGAACCTGTTGAGATAGTGGTTCGGGGGAAATTGCGCGGCACCGCGGGCGAGTTCCTGCTGTTCCCACGCGTTCTGCAGGCGGCCCAGTAAAAACGCAAAACTCCCACCGCCGTGCACGAAACAAATGCGCAAGCTCGCGGGCAAGCGATCGAGCGCGCCGCTGACGATCAGCGTCACCAGCGAGAGCTGAGTTTCCGCGGGCATGCCAACGGTCCAAGGCATCATGTATTTGGGCATGCGCTGCGCGGCCATCATGTCCCAGGGGTGGACGAGGACGGCGGCGCCTTCATCGGCGCAATGGTGGAGGAAGGTCAGGATTCCCGGGTCGTCGAGATTTTTATTGCCGACGTGATTGCCGATCTGCACGCCGAGATGGCCAGCGCGCATGCAGCGAGTGAGCTCGGCGCAAGAAGCGTCAATATCTTGCAGCGGAACCTGGCAGAGAGCGTGCAATCGTCCTTTGCCGGCGGCACAAAGCTCCAACGCCGCGTCGTTAAAAAGGCGAGCACAATCCAGCGCGTATTGGGGCTCGCGGTTGTAGGCGAAAAGCACGGGCGTGGCGGAAACGATCTGTTGAGTTACACCGTCGCGATCCATTTCTTCCAGGCGGACGTTCGCATCCCAGCAAGCGGAAGTGACGTGGCGGAACACGCGATTGCCGATCATGATTACGGCTTTGCCGGGTTCGGTGTGCTTGATCGACGGCCAATCGGGAGTGCCGAAACGCGCCGCGAGATCCGGCCACGATTCCGGGAAGAAATGTGTGTGAATGTCGGTGACTGGCATGTCGTTTTCGCCGCGCGCAATATGCGCTACTTCTTTAGCGGCCGTCCCGGGTGAACTTCGCCGCAGTTGGGGCAAACACGCAATTTCTCGTTCTGATAAAACTTTTCGAACAGCGGCGGTAGATCGGTGACGATGCTCTTCAAGAGCACTTCGGCACGATAAATCAGGTGATGGCACTTCCCGCAGTACCATTCGAAGCCGTCTTTCACACCCTCGGGACGGGGGATCTCGACGACCAGGCCAATCGTGCCGGGAGTGAGACGCTGCGGGGAATGGCGCGCATGTTTCGGAAGGAGAAAGATTTCTCCCTCTTTGATTGGGATTTCGATCGGAGGCTTTCCGGGCTGTTCCATGACGCGTATGAAGATGTCGCCCTTCAGCTGGTAGAAAAATTCCTCGGTGGGATCGTCGTGATAATCCACGCGTTGATTCGGGCCGCCGACGACCGTGACGATGATATCACCGTCATCCCAAACCTGCGCATTGCCTACGGGAGGCTTCAATTTGTCGCGATTGGCGTCGATCCAGCCCTGAAAATTGAAGGCCTTCATGGTTTTGATGGATGGCATTATTTTTTCCTTTCCGCTTCGGAGATTGGCTTGTAGGCGATCGCCTTGATCTCGATCAGCAGATGGGGGTGAGGCAATTGATGGACCGCGACCGTGGTGCGAGCGGGGCCATTCTCGTTGAAGTACTCGTTATAGACCTCGTTGTAGCCGGCAAAATCATTCATGTTCACGAGGTAGCTGGAAACTTCGACCAAGTCGCTCAGGCTCGCGCCGACGCCCGCAAGAATGTCGCTGATATTGTGGATTACGGCGCGCGTTTGCGCGCGAATATCGAGTTGAGTGGCGCCCAGGGCATCGGCTTCCGCACCGGCGATCGTATTGTCCGCGCGGCGAGAACTGGTGCCGGAGACGAAGAGGTAATCTCCGGCGCGTTTAACGTGCGGAAATTTGCCGCGCGGCTGCGCTTTCCCCGGAACGACTTTGCTTTCCATTACCATCAATCACTCAACTTAACGCAGATATTGTTCAGTTCGGAATAAAAGTTAAGGGAATGTACTCCGCCTTCGCGGCCGATGCCGGAAAGGCCCATTCCGCCGAAGGGCGTGCGGAGGTCGCGCAGGAACCAGCAATTGACCCACGTGATTCCGACGCGCAGTTTTTCGGCGACGCGATGGCCGCGCTTGAGATTCGTCGTCCAGACTGAGCCGGCGAGGCCGTACCGGGTATCGTTGGCTTTGGCGATGGCTTCTTCTTCGGTATCAAATGGCGCGATGTGGCAGACGGGGCCGAAGATTTCTTCTTTCACACAGCGCGCGGACTCGGGCAGGCCCGTGAAAATCGTGGGCTCGACGTAGAAGCCGGTGTCGCGGGCGTCGTTAAATTTTGGAATGCCGCCGCCGGTGACCACCGTTGCGCCCTCTTCGCGCGCCAGTTGATAGTAAGCGAGAACTTTGTCGCGGTGGGTTTTGGAAATCAGCGGACCGGTGGTCGTGGCTTGATCCATGGGCCATCCAACGCGCAGGGATTCGGCTTTTTGTTTGAGCGCGGTTACGAAGCGATCCATGAGTTTGCGCTCGACGTAGACGCGTTCCGCGCAGAGACAGACTTGGCCGGTATTAAGAAAGACGGCGTCGGTGAGGCCATTCACGGTGTCGTCGAAATCGCAGTCCGCAAAAACGATGGCGGCGTTCTTGCCGCCCAGCTCGAACGAAACAGGCTTCACAGTCGGAGCGACGGTGCGCAGGATGGCGGCGCCGGTGCGCGATTCTCCGGTGAAGGTGATCGCGTCCACCTCTGGGTGGGCGGTGAGAAATTCTCCCGCCGAATCCGGACCGAAGCCATGCACCACATTAAAGACGCCCGCGGGCACGCCGGCCGCTTGCATGACTTCCGCGAGCAAAGTGGCGGTGGCCGGAGTCTCTTCGGAGGGTTTGACGACGACGCAATTCCCGCAGGCGAGCGCGGGAGCCACTTTCCAGGTGAGTAGCAGGAGCGGCAGATTCCAGGGCGTGATGATTCCGACGACGCCGAGAGGCTTGCGCACCGCGTAATTGAGCGCAATGACGCCGTCGGGAGTTTCGGTGCGAAAAGATTCGAGGCCGGCAGTCTTGATGATGTCGGCGAATGCGCGGAAATTCGCAGCGCCTCGTGGGACATCGATGCGCGAAGCGAGGGAGATGGGTTTTCCGGTGTCCGCGACTTCGGCGTGAACAAAATCCTGGAAGCGTGCCTCGATTCCATCAGCAATTCGCTGCAGAAGCGCGGCGCGAGCGGGAACAGGCATGCGCGCCCAATCTCCGCGCAGGGCTTGGCGGGCCGCGGCTACGGCTTCGTCGACTTGTTCGCGGCCGGCTTCGGATACTTGCGCGATTACGGAGCCGTCGGCGGGATTAACGTCGGCGAAATCGCGCGGGCCGCGCACAAAATGGCCGTAGATGTAATTTTGCAGGAGTTTCACGGAGCTTTTTGCACTTCTGCGCGCTTCAGCCGGTACGTATTACGCAACTGAGAATCCATTAGCACGATACCAAAATCATGAGGCAACGACGAAAAAATTACCGCAGAGACACAGAGAATGCGGAGAAAGGCAACGGCGCACAGCCAGGAGTGTGGCTGTGCCACGTACAAGGGAGTCGGTTACTTTTACTTGGTTCCTTGTGGACCCGGCGGTTGGGGCGGTGAGTCCTGGTGCAGGACTTGGCTGGGGGTAGGGATTTGCGAGGCATCCCAGCCGCCGCCGAGAGCTTCGACGAGCTGAACGCTGGAGGTCATTTGCTGAATGCGCAGGTTGACGTCGGTTTGTTTGTTGCTGAGAAGCGTGGTTTGCGCGGTGATGACGTTAAGGTATGGATCGATCCCCAATTTGTAGCGGTCGGTGGCGATCTTCAAGTTGCGCTCGGCGGAAGTCACGGCCGTGTCCTGCTGCTGGATCTCGACGGAAAGAATTCGCAGCGAGGCGAGATTGTCTTCCACTTGTTGGAAAGCGGTGAGGACCGTCTGGCGGTAATTCGCGACGGTTTCGTCATATTGCGCACGATATTGCAAGACCGTGGCGTGGCGCAACCCACCATCGTAGATCGTTTCGGACAGGCTGGGTCCCGCCGAGAAAAAGCGGCTGGGCCAGGTAAACCACTTCGTGAAAGAAGATGATTCCAGGCCGACCGCTGCGCTGAGAGTGAGCGTGGGATAGTAGGCGGCGTATTGCACACCGATCAGCGCGTTGGCCTGCTCCATGAGGCGTTCGTTCGCGGCGATATCGGGGCGGCGCTCGAGCAATTGCGAGGGCACGCCGAACGGAATCGCCGGCGGGTTCGATTTCAGCGGCTCCGCGGGAATGGAGAAAGTGGACGGGGGCTGGCCGACCAGCATCGCGATGGCGTGCTCATATTGCGAGCGCAGGATGCCTAGATTGGTGTCCGCAGCTTGCGTGGTTTCGAGTTGCGTTTCGGCTTGCGCCACGGATTCGTCGGAGTCAATGCCGGTCTCATAGAGAACCTTGGTGAGATCGAGCGATTCCTGGTAAGCGATCACGGTCGAGTCCAGCAATTGCTTCAGGTCGTCCTGGCCGCGAAGCGAGTAATAATCCACGGCGACTTCGGCTTGGGCCGTCAAACGCGCGTTTTCGAGATCGGCCGCGCTGGCTTGGGCCGAAGCGGTGTTGGCGCGAACCTGATTGCGCACACGGCCCCAGAGATCGGGAACCCACGTGGCGTCGAACGGCAAACTGTAAAACATAGAGGTCCCTGGCGTAACGGCGAGTGAGGCTGCGGCGCCTTGCCGTGACGCCGTGATCGCCGGGCCCACGGTGACCGTCGGGTAATATTGCGCCCGGGCTTCTTTTACCAGGGCGCGCGCGGCCATATAGCTGGCCATGGCGGATTGAATGTTCTGGTTGGAAATATTCACCTGCGCTTCCAGAGCATTCAGTTGCGGGTCGTTGAACATCGTCCACCAATCGCCGTGGAGGACGTTGTCTTGCGGTTGCGCCACTTTCCAGCCGTCGGTCTTGCTGAAGTCGGCAGGAGTGAGTTCTTTGTAGGCTGCGGGAGCCTGCGCGGTGGGGCGCTGATATTTCGGACCGACCGTGCATCCGCCAAACATGAGCGCGGCAACGAAGATGGAAACGATTAGAGCTTGCGAATTCATCTGAGTTCTTTGCATGGTCAGAGCCTTATGATTCCATTGTGCTACTGATTCGGATGCGGTTCTAAGTAATTGCGAAAGGTGTTTCATCAATCCGCTGGCTCCTCTGCCGCAGTACCTAGCGCGAGATGGTGTCGGCGATCCCAGCGAACCCGCATGCGATCGAGATAAAGATAGACGACAGGCGTGGTGTACAGAGTCAGAATCTGGCTGACGATCAAGCCACCGATGATGGTGATGCCGAGCGGCTTGCGCAGTTCCGAGCCGGTACCTGTCCCGAAGGCTAACGGTACAGCGCCGCAAATCGCGGCCATGGTGGTCATTAGAATTGGACGAAAACGCAGCAGGCAGGCCTGGTAGATCGCTTCTTCGGATGTTTTGTTCTCCTGGCGTTCCGCCGCCAACGCGAAGTCAATCATCATGATGGCGTTTTTCTTGACGATACCGATGAGCAGGATGACGCCAATGAGCGCAATGACGTTGAGGTCCATGTGAAAAAGCAACAGCGCCAGTACCGCACCGACGCCCGCGGAAGGAAGTGTGGACAAGATCGTGATGGGATGAATATAACTTTCGTAAAGAATGCCAAGGACGATGTACACAGCGGCCAAAGCGGTGATGATCAGAAACGGCTGGGTGGAGAGCGACGACTGAAATGCTTGCAACGTTCCCGAGAACATTCCATGGATCGTGGAGGGTACGCCCATCTTCTGCTGCATCTGGCTAATGGCGGCTGCGGCGTCGCTCAGAGCCACACCCGGCGCGAGGTTGAAAGATACTGTGACCGACGGAAATTGGCCCTGGTGATTGACCGAGAGCGGGGCAATCGTCGGCGTAAAGTGCGTGATGGCGCTGAGCGGCACTTCCTTACCGACTGACGGGCGGATATAGATGTCATTCAAGGACGCAGGATCCTGCCAAAACTGCGGAGCGACCTCCAGTACCACGTGATATTGATTCAGGGGCGTGTACATGGTGGAAACCTGCGCCTGCCCGAACGCTTCGTATAGAGTGTTGTCAATCATTTGCGGAGTGATGCCCAGGCGCGACGCGGTTTCGCGGTCGTAAACTAGCGAAGCCTGCAAACCGCTGTTTTGCTGATCGGTATTGACGTCGGTGAGGAGGTGCAGTTTGCGCATTTCGGTGAGAAGGCGTGGTCCCCAAGCCACCAGATCATCAATGTTGTCACTCTGAATGGTGTACTGATACTGCGCGTTGCTCTGCCGGCCGCCGATCCGCAGATCCTGGCCAGCTTGCAAGAACACAGTTGCCCCCGGAATGGAAATCAGTTTGGGGCGCAGGCGATCGATCACCTGGCTGGAGCTGATTTTGCGTTCCTCGAGCGGCTTAAGCGCCAAATAGATGAATCCCGTGTTGACGGCTCCGCCGCCGCCGGTGAAGGCTCCGACATTCTGAACCGCCGGGTCTTTCTTGATAATGTCCACGAAGCGCAGGGTTAGATTTTGCATGGCTTGGAAGGAAATGTCCTGAGCGCCCTGGATGCCGCCGAACACAGTGCCGTTATCCTGCTGGGGGAAAAAGCCCTTGGGCACGATAGAGAAGAGGAACACGTTCAGGGAAATAGTGACGAACAAGATAAAAAGCGTGAGAGCGGAATGCTGCAGAACCCAGCGCAGAGTACGCTCGTAAAATCCCAGCACGCTACTGAAGACCTTTTCACTTGCTTGATAGGCTCGCCCGTGGTTTTCTTCGCCGTGACTCTTCAGAATCCGGGAGCACATCATGGGCGTGGTGGTCAAGGAGATGGCCAGCGACACCATGATGGCCACCGAAAGCGTTACCGCGAACTCACGAAACAGCCGTCCGACGATTCCGCCCATCAGAAGGATAGGGATGAAGACGGCCACCAGGGAAAGGCTGATGGAGAGCACTGTGAACCCGATCTCACTGGCGCCCTTAAGCGCGGACTCCATAGGGCTCATGCCTTGCTCGAGATAGCGGGAAATGTTTTCGATCACAACGATGGCGTCGTCCACCACAAAGCCGGTGGCAATCGTGAGCGCCATCAGTGACAGGTTGTCAATGCTGTAATTGCAGAGATACATCACGCCAAAGGTGGCGATCAGCGAGACGGGAACCGCGACGCTGGGGATCAGCGTGGCGCGCACATTGCGGAGAAACAGAAACACTACCAAAATTACCAGGGCTATCGAAATGATCAGCGTCCGTTCGACGTCTTTTACCGACGCCCTGATCATGGTGGTGCGGTCGAGAACGACGGTAAAGTCCATCGCCGCGGGGATAGAAGCGGCCAGCGATGGCATCGCGTCGCGGATGCGGTCTACGGTGTCAATGATATTGGCGCCGGGCTGGCGAAAAATAATCAACAGCACGCAGGGTTTGCCGTTCATGAATCCGGCCGCGCGGATGTTTTCGACTGAGTCCACCACCTCCGCCACATCGGAAAGCTTGACGGCTGCGCCGTTGTGATAGCCGATCACAAGATTCTGGTAATAATCGGCTTTCAGCAGCTGATCATTGGCGGTGATGTCAGCCGTGATTTGTCCATCGCTGATTTGTCCTTTCGCGACGTTGGCATTCTGCAGACTCAACATGGACGCCACATCCTGCAGGCCAAGGCCATAGCTATTCAGCTGCGTGGGGTTTAGTTCCACCCGCACCGAGGGCAGCGAACTGCCACCCACGCTGACTTGGCCCACACCCTGAATCTGCGAAAGCCTTTGCTGGATGATGGTGGAAGCGGCGTCATACATTGGCCCGCGATCGTAAACGTTGGAGGTTAATGCCAGCAGCATGATCGGCGAATCTGCCGGGTTCACCTTGCGATAAGTGGGATTGCTGGGCAGATTTGCGGGCAGATAGCTGCGGGCGGCATTGATCGCCGCTTGCACGTCACGCGCGGCACCATCAATGTTGCGATTCAGGTCGAACTGCATGGTGATGCTGGTGTTGCCCAGGAAACTGGATGACGTCATTTCCGTGATGCCGGCGATGCGGCCGAACTGGCGCTCAAGCGGCGTGGCCACTGACGAGGCCATGATTTCCGGGCTAGCTCCGGGCAACGTCGCCGCGACAGAAATCGTGGGGAAATCGATCTGCGGAAGCGCGGAGACCGGCAGCACTTGAAAAGCCACGGCGCCGGCGAGCGCAATAGCGATCGTCAGAAGAGTGGTGGCGACGGGCCGGTGAATGAATGGCGAGGAGATGCTCATGGCTAATCCGCTGGGACCGACTCCGTGCTTCCGTGGCCGGCGCGCGATGCCGCGACTTTCTTGGCTAGGTCATCAAAGAAGATGTAAATCACCGGCGTCGTGTACAGCGTGAGGACCTGGCTAAGCAAGAGGCCGCCAACCATGGCGATGCCCAGAGGCTTGCGCAGCTCGGAACCGATGCCGGTCCCTAAGGCCAGCGGGAGTCCGCCGAGAAGCGCGGCCATGGTGGTCATCATGATGGGGCGAAAACGCAGCAGGCAGGCTTCGTAGATTGCGTCTTCGGATCTCATGCCGTGCTTTCGTTCGGCTTCCAGGGCGAAGTCAATCATCATGATTCCGTTCTTTTTCACGATGCCTATGAGCAAAATGATTCCGATTAGCGCGACGACGCTGAGTTCCTGGCCGCAGATCAGCAGAGCGAGGATTGCTCCGACGCCCGCTGATGGCAGGGTGGAAAGAATCGTGATCGGGTGGATGTAACTCTCATAGAGTACGCCCAGCACGATGTAAACGGTGACGAGCGCCGCCAGAATCAGGATCGGTTCGTTGCTCAGCGAAGCCTGGAACGAAGCAGCGGTGCCTTGAAACGCGGCCTGAACGCTGAGCGGCATTCCGATGTCCTGCTGAACTTTGTCAATTGCTTTGGTGGCTTCGCCCAGAGACGCGTCGGGAGCAAGATTGAAGGAGATGGTGACAACCGGAAACTGTCCCTGGTGATTTACTGATAGCGGCGCGGTGCGGGATTCGAAGTGAGTGAAGGCGCTGAGCGGGACGGCTGCGCCATTCGGTGTGGACACCGCTGTAGGATTTGCGGAGCCGGAACTTCCCACCGAACTGGACGCCGCCCGCGGAGAAGCGCTGGATGAGGAACCACCTGAAGCAGTCGTGGCGGTGACCACCCCACTGGCGGTGCCGGACGTCGCGGACGTGGTCAAGGATGAAGATGCCAGCGCCGAGCGAACATAGATGTCGTTTAACTTAGAGGGACTCTTCTGGAAATCGGGCATCGTTTCCAGAATCAGGTGATATTGATTTAGTTGCGTGTAGAGCGTGGTCACCTGCCGCTGGCCGAATCCGTCGTAGAGCGTTTGGTCGATTGCGGAGGGCGTGATGCCCATGCGCGAAGCCGTGACGCGATCGATTACGAGCGCGGCAGCGAGTCCGCCGGTTTGCTGATCGGTGGCGACGTCGCGCAGTTCGGGAAGCTGTTTCAGTTTGGCGACGAGCTTGGCGGTCCAGTCGTTCAGTTCGTTCAGATCAGGATCTTCAAGAGTGTATTGATATTGCGTGCGGCTGACTCGATCTTCCACCGTCAAATCCTGCACCGGTTGCATGTAGAGCGTGATGCCGTCCACTTTTTCCAGTTCCGGCTGAAGCCTGCGAATCACTTCGGAGGCATTGATGTGGCGCTCCTCGAGTGGCTTCAGGTTAATCAGAATGCGACCGCTATTGAGCGTGGTGTTGGTGCCGTCAATTCCGATGAAGGAGGAAAGGCTGTCCACGGCCGGGTCTTTGAGGATGATGGCGCTGAGCTGTTGCTGCTTCTGGGCCATCAGGGGGAAGGAAATGGATTCGGTGGCTTCCGAGATCCCTTGAATGATGCCGGTATCCTGCACGGGAAAGAAGCCCTTGGGTACGATGACGTAAAGAATGATGGTGAGAACGAGCGTCGCGACTGCCACGACCAGCGTGGCGAATTGATGTTTCAACACCCATTTCAGAGTGCGGCCGTAGAAATCAATGACGCTCTGAAAGCCGCGCTCAGACAGCTTGTAGAAACGGCCGTTCTGAGCTTCGGGATCATGTTTCAAGAGGCGGGAGCACATCATCGGAGTTAAGGTGAGCGAAACCACGGCGGAAACGAGAATCGTGACGCTGAGCGTGATGGCAAATTCGCGGAAGAGTCGGCCGACAATGTCTCCCATGAAAAGCAGCGGAATCAAGACGGCGATCAAGGAGATCGTCAGCGAGACGATCGTGAATCCGATTTGTTCGGAGCCGAGCAGCGAGGCGCGCAGCGGATCATCGCCTTCTTCGATGTAACGGACGATGTTCTCGATCATGACGATGGCGTCGTCCACGACGAAACCGGTGGAAATCGTCAGAGCCATGAGTGTCAGGTTATTCAGGCTGTAGCCCGCCAGGTACATCACACCGAAGGTGCCCACCAGCGAAAGCGGGACAGCGACGCTGGGAATGATGGTGGCGCGCACGTTGCGCAGAAAAAGAAAGATGACCATAACTACCAGCGCCACGGTGAGCAGCAATTCAAACTCCACGTCCTTCACCGAGGCGCGAATGGTTACGGTGCGGTCCGTTAGTACCGTGACGTGCACAGCAGCGGGCAAATTCGATTGCAGCAACGGCAGCAGAGCCTTGACGCGATCCACCACCTGAATGATGTTCGCGCCGGGTTGCCTTTGGATATTGACGATCACCGCGGGCGTTTCGTTCATCCACGCGGCTTGCCTGACGTTTTCCACGTCGTCCACTACGCGCGCGACGTCTGAGAGGCGCACCGGCGAACCGTTGTGGTAGGCGACCACAACGTTCGCAAATTCCGGGCTGGTCAGCAGCTGGTCGTTCGCGTTGATTTGATAATCCTGATGGGGGCCGTCGAAATTTCCCAGCGCGTTGTTTAAACTGGTGGATTGCAGCGCGGTGCGCACGTCCTCCAGATTAATTCCGTAAGAAGAAAGCGCGGTGGGATTCACTTGCACGCGGATGGCTGGCTTTTGGCCGCCGCTGATGCTTACGAGGCCCACGCCGGGCAATTGCGCGATTTTTTGCGCGAGTCGCGTGTCCGCGAGATCCTCAACTTGTGGGAGCGGTATCGTTTTGGACGTCAGTGCAAGCGTCAAGATCGGTGTGTCGGCGGGATTGGTCTTGCTGTAAATCGGCGGCGTGGGAAGATCCGCGGGCAAATAGGATTGCGCGGCGTTGATGCCGGCCTGCACTTCCTGCTCGGCGACGTCAATATTCAACTCAAGCGAAAACTGCAGGACGATCACGGAGCTACCGTCGGAGCTGGTGGACGTCATCTGGCTGAGTCCAGGGACCTGTCCGAACTGTCTTTCGAGCGGTGCGGTGACTGCGGAGGCCACTACGTCAGGATTTGCTCCCGGATAAAACGTCACCACCTGAATCGTCGGATAATCCACCTCGGGCAGCGCCGAGACCGGAAGCTGCGTGAATCCCACAAATCCGGCGAGAAGAATCGCGGCCATTAACAGCGAGGTCGCGACGGGCCGGACGATAAATGGCCGAGACGGATTCACGGACGATTTCCTCCGCTGCTGGAGGGCTGACTTCCTGATCCGTTGCTTCCCGGGCTCGTGCCAGTGCCGTTGACGGAGGAGGCATTCGCGGAACCGTTGCCCTCACCTACCGGCTTTTGGACTGACACTTTCACGCCGTCCTGCAACTTGTCGAATCCGGTGATGGCAATCACGTCGCCGGACTTCACGCCTTGCACGGCCGCGTTACCGCCGTCGGTGGTGCCGATGGTGACGGTCTGAATTGCGGCGGTCTGATTGGGCTTCACGACATAGACGAACGCGCCCTGGGCATTGCGTTGAATAGCCGCGGTGGGAACCAGCGTGGCGTTCTGCTGGGTATCCACCAGCAGCCGCGCATTCACAAATTGGTTGGGGAACAGGGAGATATCGGAGTTTTCGAAGATCGCCTTCAGTTTCACGGTGCCGGTCGTGGTGTCAATTTGATTGTCTAGGGTCAGCAGCTTGCCGGAAGCCAGCTTGACTTGCTGGTTGCGATCGAACGCGTCCACCGCCATTTTGTTTCCCTGACGGAGCTGTTTTTGAATTTGCGGCAGATAATCT
>Ga0116105_1000031_pt1 | contig 55433 bp, 41 predicted proteins | sample June2015DPH_6_20_FD_89716 | JGI IMG/M metagenome (GOLD analysis project Ga0116105, IMG submission 89716) | Peatland microbial communities from SPRUCE experiment site at the Marcell Experimental Forest, Minnesota, USA - June2015DPH_6_10 | ecosystem: Environmental > Terrestrial > Soil > Wetlands >... | reverse complement strand
TCCTTCGACCCCGCAATCCTGGTAGCGATCAAAGATCTTGTAGCCGGTCTTGCGGGAGATTCCGAACTCCCGACAAAGTTCGGCCAGTGGCTCGCCGGCTAGCCGGCGAGCCACGAACTTCATACTCTCATCCATCACCGAACACTCCTTCCAAGGCATCGCCCCCTCCCCATTACGGAGAGAAAGTGTCACCTATGTGTCCGGTACGATGTGTTACCTATGTCTCAGGCCGCTCATTCCTTATTTTCATCGGATAACTGATTCAGCCGCGGCTTTGCCTTCGAGAATTTGTAGCCTACGTGGCCCAAGTAACGACGGCCGAACGTCAAATCCCGGACCAACCTTCTTAACTTGCTGCTCCCTTTGTTCAACGTCTTCTACGAGCTGTTTTCCGTAGCCGTCTGCCATGCTTGCGTTCGCATGGGCCATCCAAATCATCAAACAGGATTTGGCGGGCCTTGCTCGTTGGCTTTTCTAATTATGCTTTCTGGCGCGCGAGAAATGCGTCGCTCGCCCGGCGATTTATATTTCTAATCGGTTATATAGGCCCGGCTGCTTATGGTGCCGACGGCATCTGGACAAAATTTGAGGACGGCCATCGCGCGGGCAAACTTGGGCGCAGCGGATCGCGACACCGGCGCGCGCACACAGAGATATTGCCGATGAATGCGCGCGAGCGAACGAGACGCAAAGAGGGAGCACAGCAACAGGCAATGCAATGGTGCAATATTCGCCCGCGATTGAAGGGGAGCCTCTAACGCCTAATGGCGCTCCATTGCAAAGCTTTGGGGCAGCGTTGCTGCCCCATCCTTTCGGAACGATGATTAATGGGATGGTTCCTGAGTGATTTTACGGACGACACGCACGATTAGCACTTAGGAACGTGCCTTGGTGTAAGTTGCAAGCATAAGGGGTCTGGCCGCAGCCGCGAAACATCTTGACAAAGGCTAGGGGCTACACTATAAGCCTTTGCAAGGAATAACCGGTTAGACTGTTTTAACGCTTTCGCTCGCAAGGCCAGGGGTGGATCCGCGGGGGGACAAACCGAAGGTCCGCCGCCATGCCAGGTCCGATTTGACCGAGCGTTAACAAATTTTGGGGGGTGGGGAATGCGAAGCACACGATCTGGAAAGTATCTGAGTGTCTTGATTTTCGCATTGGCGCTGTTCACCTGCGGAAAGCTGCTGGCCGGCGTCACCGCCAGCATTTCCGGGACGGTCACCGATCCGAGCGGCGGCGTGGTCGCGGGCGCGACGGTCACAGCAACCAACATGGATACAGGCGTGGCTAGCACGCTGACCACGAACGCGCAGGGTTTCTATTCCTTCCAATCACTGCCGCTGGGCAATTACACGATCAGCGTGCAGCAAAGCGGATTCAAAGGTTACGCGCAGACGGGACTGGTGCTGGACGTGAACTCGGCGCTAGTGATCGACGTGCAACTGCAGGTGGGCGCCACGACAGAAAAGGTGGAAGTATCCAGCACGGCGCTGCACGTCGATACCGAAAGCACGCAGATGGGCGAGGTCATCACCGGGAAAGAGATGACGGATGTGCCGTTGGTAACCCGGAGCTATACCGACTTGCTGAGCTTGCAGCCTGGCGTAGCGCAAACGGCGTCACAGATGACGGGAGCCTACGCAGGACCGTTCATTTCGGCAGGGTTTGCGGCGCCCTTGGTATCGGGCGACTTAAATTCCGGCGCCGTGTCCGTGAATGGCATGCGCGAATCCGAGAACGGGTTCATCCTGAATGGAGTTCTGGTGCAGGAGCTGGGATTTTCCGGCGCTGGAGCGATTCCCAATCTTGATTCGATTTATGAGTTTCGCATCCTGACGAACAATCCCGACGCTGAGTACGGCAACTACAGCGGCGGCTTGATCAACGTGGTCACCAAGTCCGGCACGAACGGCTATCACGGGAATCTATTTGAATTTCTGCGCAATACGGATTTCGATGCCGCGAACTACTTTGACGCGGGACAACGGGGCGCCTATCACCAGAACCAATTCGGCGGCACATTCGGCGGCCCCATCAAGCGCGACAAGATTTTCTTCTTTGGCGATTATCAAGGAAACCGGGTGATTCAAGGAATTACGCAACGCATCACCGGAGCACCGACCGCGGCGCTGGAAGGCGGGAACCTTTCGTCGGTTGCAGGGAGTTTAGTGGATGCGCACGGCAATCCAACGACGGTGCAGAGCTGCACGCCCCCTGCGATGAATTGCAGCCCGACGGGGAATTGGGCGGCCGTTTTGACCAATCAGCTGGGATACACCGTTACGCCCGGCGAGCGGTATTATTTCCCAGGCTGCACGAGCAACACCCAATGCGTTCTGCCGAATGCGAGTTTGTCGCCCACGCTCTTCAATCCCATCTCCGCGAAGCTACTGCCATTCATTCTGCCTGCGAACGGCACGAACAGCTCGGGACTGCCGATCTTCACCACAAACGCAGGCGCAATCAATTTGAATGACAACAAATTCAGCGGCCGAGCGGACGCCAACACCGATTTCGGGCTGCTGACGGCGTATTTCTACTGGGACAAATTCAGCCAGAACAGCCCGTACTGGCCCGGAAACGCTCCGGTTTATCCTGGGTTTAGCGTAACTGGGAACGGACAGACCTATAGCGTAGACCTTGGCGCCACGAAAACGCTCAGTTCTGCATCGGTAAACGAATTCCGGCTGGGATATTTCCGCCTGGATACGTTGTTCAACCAACCGCAGGGCGGAAAGGGAGTGACGCTCGCGAGCCTGGGATTTGCTTCCGGCGCAAACGGTGCGCCGGGTATTGTGCCGCTGGTGCCAGCGCTGGAAGGCGTTCCGGAAATCGACTTCAACGATTTCGTGATCGGAGTGCCGAGCCGTCCGAACGGCCTGATTGATAACATTTACCAGATCGTTGACAATTACAGCAAGATTATCGGTACCCACACGCTGAAGTTCGGCGGACAGTATCACTACGACCAACTGGAAGAAGACCTGATTGATAACGTCTCGAACGGGAACTTCTTCTTCGGGAGCAACTTCAGCGGCCAAGCCAGCGAAACCGGGAGCGACTTCGTGGACTTTCTGCTGGGGGCGCCGAGTTCGTACGTGCAAGGGCAATCCTATCCATCGTACGGCCGCAATTTTTATCTTGGTTTTTACGGCCAAGATAGCTGGCGCGTGAAGTCGAATTTGACGTTCAACTACGGGCTGCGGTACGACGTCAGCGCGCCGTGGAAAGAAAAGTACAACCAAATTCAAACTTTGATTCCCGGGGAACAATCCGTTGTTTTCCCCGGCTCACCGACAGGGTGGGTGTTTCCCGGAGATCCAGGTGTTCCGAGCACGCTGGCGCCCACCCGTTGGAACAATTTTGCGCCGCGACTGGGCCTGGCCTATTCCTTCGGAGACTACGACGGGATGCTTGGCAAGATCCTGGGCAAGCCCGGGAGCACCAGCATCCGCGCGGGTTGGGGTATTTTCTACAGCACGTTTGAAGGCGCGACGGACTTCAATGAAATTGGCGACGCACCATTCGGAAACTACACGGGGCAGAACGAGCCAGCTTTCGCTGCCCCCTTCACAAACCGGGGCGCAGGCTCGTCCATTACAAACTTTTTCCCGGTAACGCAGCCGCCGCTGCATTTTTCGGCCAAGGATCCTGCGAGCGGACCCCCGTACGACAACTTAACCGAATTCTTTAACGCGTTCGGGACGATCAGCAGTTCGCCTGCCTTCTACAATAAGAACCGGCTCCCCTACGCGGAGGAATATGAACTCTCCATCGAACACCAGTTTACAAGCGCCGATTTGTTGACCTTGAGCTATGTGGGCACGCAAGGGCACCGGTTACTCTCGTCGGAGTCTGCAAATCCGGGAAGTCCATCGCTATGCCTGCAACTTGCGGCCGAGGGCGCGATTGCGGTGGGAACCACGAATACCACATGCGGCCCCGGGAACGAAAATCTAGTGTATGCACTGCCGGGCGGCGGATTTCAGGCTGGCACGCGCCTGAATTTCCCCGGCGTAACGCTCCCGGGCGGTACGCCGATCGTTCCGATCGGCAACGATTCGTATTTCATCACCGCTGGCGCTTCCTCTTACAATTCATTGCAAGTCAATTACCGGCACACGAGTGGCCGTCTGCAGACCCTGATTGGTTACACGCTCAGCAAGGCGTTTGACGACTCCTCAGGGTACGGCGAGCAGATCAATCCTTTCAACCATAGGTTGAGCCGCGGCCTTTCCGCATTCGACAGCACACACAATTTCGTGGCGAGCTACAGCTACCGGCTGCCGATTGATAAATTGAGCGGGCCATCGCGCCTGACCAACGGATGGGCCATCAGCGGAATCACAAAATTTGCCACGGGCCTGCCTGTCACGCTGGTCGAAACAGACGACCAATCGCTGCTAGGTACGGGCTTCGGCGGGCCAATTACGCTGCCGGTGGATACGCCCGAGCTCACGGGAGTACCACTGGTCCTTTCGAACCCGCGAACGCCGATTGGAGGGGTACAGGGATATTACTTCAATCCCTCGGCATTTGGGCCATCCGCTGAGGGCACGGAGGGTGATGCGAGGCGGCGGTATTTCCACGGGCCTGGGATTAACAACTGGGATTTTGCGCTGTTGAAGGACACGCATATCACGGAGCGGTTTGACCTGCAATTCCGTGGTGAATTCTTCAACCTCTTCAACCACGCTCAGTTCCTGACTCCGAGCGGGATCACGGGGTTCAGCGGCGGTGTGGCAACATCGGCGTCGTTCGGGCAGGTTTCTGGAACGCTGCCGGGACGCATCGGCCAGCTTTCTCTGAAACTGAACTTCTAGAGATTGCTCGAAGGAAGAATCAGCGACAGCGCGCAGCGAGCGGACGCATCACATCCCGCGGGGATCCGGAAGGACGACGGTTCCCCGCGGTTTTTTTCGCGAGAAACGCGGCGGTCTACAGCGGAGCTTAGCAGGGCGAAGCGCACACATTTATGCCGGCCCCAAGCGTGCTTGCAGCAACGTTGGTAAAACCCGGGAAGTACTAGATACGCGAATACCCTTTGCCGGAACCTGCTGCTCGTGTGCTGATTCGCATGGAAATGTCCGGGATTTGCGGAACGGACAAGCACACTTTTCAGGGTTACACCGCGCAGTAAGGCGGCCGCCAGCTGGAATTTCCGATTATTCAGGGGAATGAGAATGTCGGAACGACTGCGGCGATCGGCGGAGACGGCAAGTATGCGGACTTCGAAGGCGCGGCGCCGACGTGCTGATTGAATGCGCCGGAATGGGCTTGCCATGACTCGGATGCGGTGGTGCGCGACGTTTTGGTTCCCAATCCGGAAGTCGAGTGCCGTAGCGCAACAGCGGGTGCGGATGCGCATGCACACAAAGCAGCAGCTGAATCCAATTTTGGAATAGGAGACTCGCACGTGGGAAAACTGGCGATTACCGGCGGAGAACCCGTACGCAAGACACCGTTCACACCGTGGCCGATGGCCACGAAAGAGGAATTCGCCGCGCTCGAGGATGCTTTCACCAGCTTGAACTGGGGTGGCCAGCCGTTTCCAGGCAAGTACGCGGATTCGTTCGCGAAAAAGTTCGCCGCATTCCAGACCGCGAAGTATGGGCAGTGCGTGAGCACAGGCACGGTGGCAATCGAAGCGTGCCTGAAAGCGATTCAGATTCGTCCCGGCGATGAGGTAATCGTGCCGGCCTACACCTGGGAAGGAACTGTCGGTCCGGTGCTGTTGCTCAACGCCGTGCCGGTTTTCGTTGACGTGGATCCGGACACCTATTGCCTGGATACGAAGCTGATCGAGCAAGCCATTACGCCGAAGACCAAGGCGATTCTGCCCGTACACTTGGGGATGCGCTTTGCGGACATGGACGAAATCCTGCGCATCGCGAAGAAGCACAATTTGAAAGTGATTGAAGATTGCGCGCACGCGCATGGCGCGATGTGGAAGGGGCAGGGCGCGGGCTCCATGGGAGATTTGGGAGCGTTCAGCTTTCAGTCCAGCAAACTCATCACGTCAGGAGAAGGCGGCGCGGTGATCACAAACACGCTGGAATATATGGAGCTGGTACAGAGCTACATCAACGCGGGACGCGCCAGCCTTACGGATCAATATCATCATCGCATTATTGGATACAACCACCGGTTGAGCGAACTGCAGGCGGCTGTGCTGGGGCCGCAACTGGAGCGGCTGCCGCAGCAGGCCGCGACGCGCGAAAAGAACGTGAAGCATTTCGAATCGCGAATGCAAAAATTGGCCGCCATTAAATTGCTGAAGCCTGAGCCACGGATTACGCGCCTCGCGCCCTACGGCTTCATGTTCAAATATTTTGCGGACAAGGCAAATGATATTCCTCGAGCGGCGTTTGTCGGCGCGCTGCAACTGGAAGGAATTCCCTGCGACGGCCTTTTCTACGAGCCTGTTTACAAAAGCTCACTGTTCCCATTGAAGCCGGAGGACTTCCCTGCTTTGAGTTGGGGGCGCGAGAAGCCGCTTGATCTGCGCAATATGTATTCGTGTCCGGAGGCGGACCGCGCGGCGTATCACGAGGCTGTGTGGTTTCCGCACTATTTATTCTTGGGAAGCATAGCGGATGTGGACTCGATCGCGGATGCGATCGAGAAGGTGCTGGGCGCGAGCGAAGAATTGCGCGGCCTGGATCATAAGGCGATCCGAAATCAGAGGTTGGGGCGGGCGGATCGCGAAAGTTAGGGATCACACGCGCGGCGTGAGGAGTCGGCGGTCGCCGCGTCGTAAATGGCGCACTGAAGTGCGCCGCTACAAAGGCAGGAGCATCCGGTGCGCGCTTCATGTTCCAGGGAGAATTCCAATCAATGGGCGTGGGGCAGAAGATTGGGTTTGCGGTGGTGGGGCTGGGAACCATCGCGCAGGAATTTGTGCTGCCTAGCTTCGCGAAGTGCAAGAACGCAAAATTGGCTGCGGTGGTCAGCAGAGACAACTCTAAGGCCGCGCGAGTGGCGCGCAAGTTCAAAGCCGGCGCGCACTACAGCAACGATGAGTATGCAGCGTGCCTGGCGAACCCCGCGGTAGACGCCATTTTTGTGGCGACGCCGAACGGCCTGCACGAGTCGTTCACGGTGCAGGCAGCGCAGGCCGGTAAACACGTGCTGTGCGAGAAACCTCTGGCAGCGACCGCGGAGCAGGCTGCACGAATGGTGGAAGCTTGCCGGCGAAATCGCGTGCTGCTGATGACCGCTTACCGGAAATATTTCGAGCCCAGCACTCTGTACTTGAAAGAATTGATTCAGAGTGGAGCGCTAGGCCGGATTGACGTGATCCACACGGCGTTCAGTGAATTATATTCGCCGGGCAAGTCGTTGCCGTGGCTGGTGGACACAAAGCTGGCCGGCGGCGGGCCGCTGATGGATTTGGGCGTGTATTGCGTGAACACCACACGCTGGCTTGTGGAAGAGGATCCTGCGGAGGTGAGCGCGCAGAGCTGGGCGCGCGACACCGTGACGTTCTGGGACGTGGAGGAAGGGATTTCGTTTCGCTTGCAGTTCCCGAGCGGACTAGTGGTACAAGGGAGTACGTCGTACGGTGCGGTTTTGTCATCCTTTATATACGTGCAGGGGACGAAGGGTTGGGCGTCGCTAACCCCTGCATTTCCATTCGATGAAGTGCGGCGACTGACGGGAAAAATCGGCAAGCGCGCGATTGACCGGAGGTTCGCAATCGTGGACGAATTTGGACTGGAGATCAAGGAGTTCGCTTCGGCGATTCAGAATCGCCGGCCGGTGGAAAGCGACGGCGTGCAGGGACATCGTGACCTGGTGATTCTTGAGTCAATTTATAACTCGGCAAGAAAACAGCGGCCGGTTGTCATAAACTATTGAGTGGCGCGCGGTGCGGAAACGCTGATGGCGCGGCGACGGGCGCTTTTGTGGTACGGGGCTGATACGAATGACTTCGGTGAAAAAAGCGGGGCGCAAAAAATCGGGCACGACGGCGAGCATCTACGATGTCGCGAAATTGTCGCGCGTCTCCGTCTTCACCGTTTCCGCCGTGGTAAATCAAAAGAGCCACGTGGGCGAGAAGCTGCGCAAACGCGTGGAAGCGGCGATCCGCAAGTTGAACTATCGGCCCAACCTGATTGCACGAAGCCTGGCGAATCAGCGGACGCATACCATCGGAATGATCGTGCCGGATATTGCCAACCCATTTTTTCCGATGGTGGTTCGTGGCGCGGAGGATGCCGCGCAGCGTCACGGCTACAATTTGCTGCTGTGCAACAGCGACGACACGCTGGCGAAAGAAGAAAAATCGGTGGAGCTGCTACTCTCGAAGCGCGTGGATGGAATCCTGCTGACAAAAGCCGCCGAGGATTTTCGCCCTTCGCTGCGGCAGATGATCAAGGAAGTGAACATCCCATTTGTGCTGGTGATGCGCACGTATCCAAAATTAACCAAGGATGCCGTGATCACCGACGACTACCAGGGCGCGTATGACGCGGTCTGCCACCTGGCGCGTTCTGGGAGGCGGCGCATTGGATTGATCGGCGGCCCGCGCAAAGTGAGCAACGCGCAGGCGCGCTGGGAAGGTTTTCGCGACGCGTTGAAAGCCGAAGGGCTACCTTACGAAGCGGAACTCGACATCGAAGGAGATTACCGGATCGAATCGGGATTCCGCGCAGGGCACGCGTTGCTTTCGCACCGGCCCGACGGTATTTATGTGGCGAACCATTTGATGACTGTAGGCTTGCTGAAAGCGGCGGAAGAAATGGGATTGCGCTGCCCTGAGGATTTCGGCCTCGTTAGTTTCGACGATTATCCGTGGCTGGGAGTCTTCAGGCCCCGGCTGACGACCGTGGAATTGCCGAAACACCAGCTGGGGATTGAGGCGGCGGAGCTTCTGATCCGGCGCATCGAAGGAGATCGTAGCAAGGCCGAGGTGAAGAAGTTGCCGCCGGAGTTGCGTATTCGCGAATCGTGCGGGTTTGCGTTACATGTGTCGCGAGGGCAATCGCTCGGGTACGAGCCCGGCAACGTGAAGGGCGCGTCGGTTCGGGACTTGCAGTAGTTGCGTTCGTTTTTTGTGAAGCTGGTTAGGTTTCGCTGAAATCTATTAATGTCGGTCTGCGCGTGAATCCCCGTGTTTTGTAACCCCCATAGAGAATTCCCACCGCCAGCCAAGCCAGGCCGGCATATTTCGTCCAGGTTTGCAGGCTAATAAGCAGCAGAAAACAAAAAATGAAGCCGAAGCCGGGGACGAAAGCGTCCACGAAAAAATTGCGATGCCCGACCGCTTCGCGCGAAAACCAGAAATGGCGGAAGGCCGCGAGGTTCACGCCCATGAAAGCCAGCAAGGCGCCGAAGGTGACTATTTCCGCCGCGTGCTCCCACGGGATGGTGATCACGCCGATGTAAGCAAGAACGCCGACGATCCACACGTTGTAAACAGGATTGCTTTTCTTGGGGCTGAGGTAACCGAATATTTTTTTCGGCAACACATCATCGCGGCCCATGCTGTAGAGCAAGCGCGAAGCGCCCACATGGCCGGCGAGTCCACAGGCAATGCTGGAAACGAGGAGCATCACACCGTAAGCAGCGAACAACGCGGGGCCGCTGGCCATGCGAGCGACGTCCATGAACGCAGTTTCCGGATTCTGCAGCGTGGTGTAGTCCGGCCAGACGCGCTGCGCGAGATAAACCTGCAGTCCGCTGAAAAGCCCGGTGAAGATGACGACCAAGACGGAGGCCAGCAGCACGTTGCGTTTGGGATTGTGCACTTCCTCCGCGAGGATGGAGACGCCATCGAAGCCGATGAACACCAGAGCAGCGAGCGAAGTGCCGGCTGCGACCGCGCGGAGATTAAATGTGGCCGGATTGTAAATCGGATGCATCGAGAACAGTCCGGTGAAGTGCTGGTGCAGTACGACGAAGCGGAAAGATTCCACCAGGAACACGGTGGTAACCAGCAACATGAAGCCGAGCAGGACTTCGTTGGTGCGCGCGGTGAATTTAATTCCCTGCACCGTCAGGATGGTGATGAATCCGACCGTGACGGCGGCCAAAATCGCGAAGGGGATGCGCGGCGTCATGCGTTGAATGGCGAGCACGGCGTAAAGAGCGTTCTGGATCGGCTGAAACAGGTACTCGAGAAACATGGCCCAGCCTACGACGAATCCGAAGTGCGGATTTAGTTCGCGGCTGATGTAGGTGTAAACGGAACCCGCGGAGGGATAGACGCTGGCCATGCGGCCGAAGCTGATCGCGGTGACGGACATCGCGACCATTGCGAGCAGAAGCGTCGCTACCGTGTGGCCGTGAGAGAGCACCTGGCCTTCACCGAAAAGCGGGACGGCGGCGATGGGCGAGGTGAGAATGATGCCGTAATAGATCAGGTCCCAGAGGCTCAACGCGCGCTTGAGATGAGGTTTCCTGGGTGTTGCGGTCTGCGCTGCGTCTGTGGCTACGGATGTTTCCACCCTTACCTCGCTGTGCCCCGAGTGTCAAAGGAAACTTTTGCGACAGCTTTGCGATTGCAACCGCGGTCGAACGTTTCGCTAAAAGAAAAATCGCTCTTTATTGCGCGCATCTTCGTAACTGCGGCGCGCGGCCTTCACGGAGTCGCGTTCGGAAACCTCCGCGATGGGTACATCCCACCAGGATTCGTATCCGGGAACTCTCTGGTCGTAGGACGTTTCGATGACCACTACCGAGGTGCGTTTTTGTTCGCGGGCGGCAGCCAGGGATGCTCTTAGGTCGTCTGCGCTTTTCGCGCGCGCGACCCACGCACCGAGGCTGGCGGCGTTCGCGGCGAAATCCAGGGGAAGTAAATCGCCATCGTATTTTTCACCACGGCGATAACGGTAATTAGTGCCCATGCCTTCATTACCACAGGCGCGGCTGAGGCCACCGATGCTGGAGAAGCCGTGATTATCAAGGAGGACGATGTTGATCTTGAAGCCTTCCTGGATTGAGGTGACGATTTCCTGCGCCATCATCAGATAGGAGCCGTCGCCGATCAGCACGTACACTTCGCGCGCGGGGTCGGCCATTTTCGCGCCCAGGCCGCCGGCAATTTCGTAGCCCATGCAAGAAAATCCGTATTCCATGTGATAGCCGCCGGGTTGCCGCGTGCGCCAGAGCTTGTGCAGATCTCCGGGCAAGCTGCCGGCCGCGCAGATGACGATGTCCGAGGGCTTCGTGAAATTGTTGACGATGCCGATGACTTCGCCTTGCGTGACCGGCGGGGCGACGTGAATGCCGTAAATACGGTCGACTTCGTTTTCCCAGCGCGCGCGGAAATCGTTGACCTGGGCGCGGTAGCTTGCTGCAACTGAGTAGTCGCCGAGGGCTTGCTGCAATTCCGTGATCGTCAGGCGTGCGTCGCCTGTTAGCGGCAAGGCGGCATGTTTGTACGCGTCGAACTCCGCGACATTTATATTGATGAAGCGCACGGCGGGATTCTGGAAGGCGGTTTTTGAGGCGCTGGTGAAATCGCTGTAGCGCGTTGCGATGCCCAGGATCAGGTCAGCTTCACGCGCGACGATATTCGCACCTGGCGTGCCGGTAACTCCCACGGCGCCGAGTTGCTGCGAATGATCGTAAGGCAGAGATCCTTTGCCGGCCTGCGTTTCGCAAACCGGGATGCCCGTCGCTTGCGCGAATTGCGCGAGAGCTTCGGACGCTTGCGAGTAGAGGACGCCTCCACCTGCGACGATCAGAGGTTTCTTCGCGGCACGAATCCATTCGGCGGCACGCTGCAGGAGACTTTGATCGCAGCGATTGCGGGGAATCACCCAGACTTTCTTCGCGAAAAATGCTTCTGGAAAATCGAAGGCTTCGGCTTGGACATCCTGGGGAAAAGCAATGGTGACGGCGCCGGTTTCCGCAGGCGAGGTGAGGACGCGCATGGCCTCCGGAAGCGAGGTGAGCAATTGCTCGGGGCGTTGAATGCGGTCCCAGTATCGCGAAACGGGCTTGAAGCAATCATTTACGGAAATATCCTGAGACGCCTGAGATTCGAGCTGCTGCAGAACGGGAGCGACGTTGCGGCGCGCGAAAATATCACCCGGCAGCAACAACACGGGCAAGCGGTTCACCGTCGCGGTGGCGGCGCCGGTGATCATATTCGTTGCGCCCGGGCCGATGGAGGAAGTGCAAACTAGCGCGCGCATGCGAAAACTTGTCTTGGCGAAAGCCGTAGCCGCGTGAACCATGGCTTGCTCGTTGCGGAAGAGGTAGTAGCGCAATCCCGGATCCTGCTCGAGGGCCTGGCCAAGCCCGGCGACGTTGCCGTGACCGAAAATTCCCAGGCAGCCTTCAAAGAAGCGGAACTGCTTGCCATCGCGCTCCGAGAACTGATTCTTCAGGTACGCGATAGTGGCTTGAGCGGCGGTAAGACGAACCGTCATCAGGCGATGCCCCTTCTGAATGGTGTGACGCCCCAGAATTGCTTATGGGACGATTCTCGCGCTTGCGGCAGAGAAAGGAAAGCCTGAGGCGCGGAGATTTCGCGGGGTGCACCGGCAACAACGCCGCTCGTCCGGCGGACAGGCATACGCAAAAGAAAAATGGACGAGCGGGCCGCGGCGTAAAGGAGGCGAAACCAACGGCTGTATTCTAAGCGATTATAATAATCCGTGTGTGGCGAAAGCCGGCCATGAGATGCGTACGCTCGCGGAATCTCAGTCGCTCGGTTGGTGGGTTCGCCATCGCTCCGGCCGCAGGACGTCCGCATGGGTTTCCTTTTCCGGCGCGACTATTCCCTCACGAGAGGCAAGCGAGGGTCGGTATCCTTCCAGGTGGAACGAATCCATACGTGCTGCGGATCTTCGGTGACGGCCAAGGCGCGAGCCGAGCCGGCGAGAAAATTCAGATAGTAAACGTCGTAGCCTGGCCCGGCGACCACGGGGTGAAAGCCGCTGTGCACCAGCACCGTGTCTCCGTCTTTCACCTTCAAGGTTTGATCGGCGCCATGTTTGCCGGAGTATAGATGCTGCATGGCGAATCCATCCGGCTCACGCAGGCGATAGTAATAAATCTCATCCAGATCCACTTCAGCGGGCGGATTATGCACGTCGTGCTTGTGCGGAGGATAGCTCGACCAATTTCCTCCCGGTGTATAAACTTCAATCACCATAAGCTTATCCGCTGGAAAAGCGGGAGTGATGATGTCCACAATTTGGCGCGAGGCGTTGCCGCCGCCACGCAAGCCGCTGACGACATCGCTCGGCGTGATCAGTTTTGGCTGCAGGCGCGCATCGGACGGCGCGCGGCATTCCGCGATCTCACAAGTTGTCTCCGCGGTGAAAGCCACCTGATTTCCGCTGGGCAGATAGAGCGCATACGGCAAACCGTCAAAAACATTTCGACGCTTTCCGATCCGCGTGGCGCCCTGCCCCCAATCCGCCTGACAGGCGCCGCCGAGCAAAACGAAGGCTGCTTCCTCGTGCTCGGTGCGCGCGCGATAGACTTCACCCGGCTGCAAACGGCGGACAAAAAAACTCATCCATTCCCATCCGGCTTGCTGGCGCGGCAAAGACAGGAGTTCGCCTGCAGCCTGCTCCGGCAAGTTTTTGGAATGGACGAGAAAGCTGGTCTCGCTCAAATCTTCTCCTTCGCTATGCGCAGCCGCCCGATACGTCCCTGGGGCATTGTATTTGTCTAACCGCTTTGAGACTATGGCAAAGGAACGCCCGGTTGTCAATTGAGACGATGTTTTGCGTGGGCGTCCGGCGCACGGGAGGGATATAGCACATGGCCAGCATTCGTGAACTGAAGCACTACTACCGAGGAGAATGGACCGCGAGCAAGTCCGCGGACCACCGTGAGGTGGTGAATCCCGCGACGGGAGAAACTCTGGCGCGCGCGCCAATTGCTTCGCAGGAAGATGTGAACGCGGCCGTCGCAGCCGCCGCCGCCGCTTATCCGGCATGGCGCCGCACGCCGCCTGAGGACCGCATCCAATATTTGTTCAAGCTGAAGCAATTGCTCGAAGAGCACGTGGAGGAACTGGCGCAGATCTGCACGCAGGAAAACGGGAAAACAGTCGGCGAATCGTGCGCGGAATTGCGGCGAGCGATTGAGAACGTGGAAGTCGCCTGCGGTATCCCCACGCTAATGCAGGGGTATAACCTGGAAGACGTGGCTTCCGGGATTGACGAGATGATGATCCGGCAGCCGCTGGGAGTGACGGCGGCGATCACACCGTTCAATTTTCCGGCGATGATTCCCTTCTGGTTTCTGCCGTACGCAATCGCTTGCGGCAATACTTTCATCCTCAAAGCTTCAGAAAAAGTTCCCCTGACAATGCAGCGCGCTTTCGAATTGATGGAGGGGCTGAAATTGCCGCCGGGAGTCCTGAACCTGGTTCACGGCGACAGGACGGCGGTGGACGCGCTGCTGGAACATCCCGAAGTGCGGGCGATCAGCTTTGTAGGTTCGTCTCCGGTGGCAAAATACATCTACGCGCAGGCGGCAAAATTCGGAAAGCGAGTGCAGTGCCAGGGCGGCGCGAAAAATCATGTGCTGATTCTGCCGGACGCGGACCTGGAAACCACGACGCGCATCGTGAGCGATAGCGCGTTCGGTTGCGCCGGACAGCGTTGCCTGGCTGTATCTGTGGCTGTGACGGTTGGAGAAGCGCGCAACGAGTTCACCCAGGAAATTGCCAAAGTGGCCAGCGCGATTCGCGTGGGTAATGGCCTGGATAAGGATGTCCAGATGGGCCCGGTGATAACTGCGGAAAGCAAAAAGCGCATCGAGGGCCTGATTGCCACGGGTGTGAGTGATGGTGCTAAGGTCTTGCTCGACGGGCGTGGAGGAAACGGAGCTGCTTCCAAGGGTAATTTTCTGAAGCCGACGCTGCTGGATGGCGTGCCGGCTGCCAGCGCGCTTTCTACCACCGAAATCTTCGGGCCGGTGCTGAGCCTGGTTCACGCGAATACGCTGGAGGAAGGAATCGAGACGCTTTCGCGCAGCCCATTTGGAAACATGGCATCGATTTTCACAACCAGCGGCGCTGCGGCGCGCAAGTTCCGTTATGAAGTGCCGGCGGGTAACATCGGAATTAACATCGGTGTCGCCGCGCCCATGGCCTATTTCCCCTTCAGCGGCTGGCGCGACAGTTTCCTGGGCGTGCTGCACGGCCAGGGGCGCGACGCTGTGGAGTTCTATACGGATAAGAAAGTTGTGGTGGAGCGGTGGCCGAAGGAATGGTCGCGAAAGTTTTGAAGTTGGCGAAGAGGCTGCGGCGAAAGGGCACAGTCAGATTCACACCGAAGATTCGGGCGGAGCAACCGGCAGCGTGCCGAGAATCTGGATCGTTCCGGCTGCCAGCACCGCGCTGGGCTGAACGGCTACTGTTTCCCTGGCAATGACTCCCCAGGTTTCATCGGGAACCCGCAGAAACGCAGCGGTGACGAGGGGATCGAAGAGAATTCCCGATCCGCGCTCGATTACGTCGCGCGCGGCCTGCAGCGGAAGAGCCGCGCGATAGGGCCGATCGGAAGTCATAGCATCGAGCGTGTCCGCCACAGCGAATATTCTGGCCCCGAACGGAATTTCCTCCGCGCGCAATCCTTGAGGATAACCAGAGCCGTCGAAGCGCTCGTGGTGCTTGAGAACAATCTCCGCCGCGCCGGCCAAAAATGAAATGCTTTTCACGAGTTCGTAACCGATCCTGGCATGTCTGCGCATGACTTCCCATTCGTGATCCAGCAAAGGCCCGGGCTTAAGCAGAATGCGGTCGGGAATGGCCAGTTTGCCTATATCGTGCAGCCACGCGCCCATCCCGATGGTGCGAAGCTCATGCTCCAGGCCACCTACGGACTTGGCAAGTTCCATGGAGTAAAGAAAAACGCGGCGCGAGTGGCCGGCGGTGGGACTGTCGCGAAGATCAATCGCCGCGCCTAGCGCCTCCAGAGTGTCTTCGTAGCTGCGTTCGGTCTGGCGCAGCGCGCTTTGCAATTGCTGCGTGCGTTCGGAAACCATTTCCTCAAGGCGGACGCGGTATTCCATCACCTCGCGCTCGAGTTTCTTTTTCTGCAGGGCGCGGTGGAGACTGCCAAGCACGACATCCGCGTCAAAGGGCTTTAGCAAATAGTCGTCAGCGCCCAATTGCATGGCGCGCACGCCGACGCGAGTCTCGTCTTCCCCTGTGATCATCAAGAAAGCCAGATGGGGATAGCGCTGGCGAACTTCAATCAGCAGATCCATGCCGGAAATTCCGGGCATGCGCAGATCAGAGATCACAACATCCAGCGGTTGCCTCTCCAGCAGACAGAGCGCTTCTTCGCCACTGGCCGCCGCGCGGCAGACGTACGCTGATTGGGTCAGCATGACCGATAAGATTTTGCGGATCGCGGGGTCGTCGTCCACGATCAACGCGCGAACGACAGGCGTGGGCGTCAAAATGTCTGGTGACGCTTGGCCCGCCTTTTCGGGGGCCTCGGTTTGGTGAGTGACGGTCATTTTGAATCTCAGAATCGGCCCGGGGTTGCGGTGCCGCGCGGCCGGCAGTGTATTCCGCTACTGCAGAATCCACTCCCCCGTCTTTTCGGTGAAGCGGAAGGCATAGAGCGAGGATGCGCCTTGCCGTTCCTCGGAGCGCATGACGCGAGCTTTGCCAACGCACTGGCCGTTTCCCCGCGCGATAAAAACCTCGACGATCGAATCGTTCTCCAGGGTCGCGTCCAGAGCGCAGAGGAAAGAGCACACGCTGACGTTTTCGGTGAAGGTGGATTCCTTAAATTCCTTTCCTTTGCTATCGGTTCCCGCAAGATTGAGCTCGACGCGAATTTGCACGCGAACCTCGGCGCGCGGAACCTGCGTCTGCCTTTTTACTTTCGAGAGCGAGACGCGCAGGGCGTCGAAATCCACCGGCTTCTCAAAAAAACCGGCCGTGCCCATCTCCTTGCAGGACTGCTTGACTTCGCTCGCAGTCTCGCCGCTGACGATAAAAATGGGAACGGGCTGAGCTTTGTTGATGGCGCCGAGTGCGCGGCATAGGCCGAGACCGGAATGTTTGGGCATGCGCAGGTCCATCAGGATCGCGTCGGGTTTGTGCTCCATGGCCAAGGCGAGAGCTTGCTCCGGGTCGTCGGTATCAACGATTTCGTAGTTGTCAGACAGATTCAGGCGGAAGAGGCGGCGCATAGCCTCATCGTCGTCCACGATCAATAGTCGTCTCATCGCGAAGGCTTCCTCCTGCTGCGCAATTCGTATCTACGTTTTCGCGAGAATCAAAGGCTGCGCGGCAATCGGCGGGACCGCAGTGTCCGCGTCCAGCACTTCGCGCACTTTGTGGATCAGGCTTTCTTCGCTGAAAGGTTTGTGGAGCAAGTGCGTGCCCGCGGCCAGGACGCCGTGGTCCACGATGGCGTCGTCCGTGTAGCCGGACATGTACAGCACCTTCAATCCGGGCTGGCGAAGTTGCAGACGCTCGGCAAGCGCGCGGCCGTTCAGCCCGGGCATGATTACGTCGCTGAGCAAGAGATTGATACGCTCGGGCTTTTGCTCTATCAGCTGCAGAGCCGCGGCGCCGTTTTCGGCGACGAGAACGCGATAGCCGTGCTGTTCGAGGAGCATGTGCGTGAGCTTGCGCAGCGCGTCCGCGTCTTCCACCAGGAGTATGGTTTCTGCTCCGCGAAACGCTTCCACAATTGGCGCGACGACCTCCGGCACGCTCACCGGCTCCTCGATGCGCGGCAAATAAATCTGGAAGGCGGCGCCTTTGCCGGGCGCGGTTTCCACCCAAACATACCCGCCGCTCTGTTTCACCACCCCGTACACGGTGGCCAGGCCCAGACCGGTGCCTTTGCCGCGCTCCTTGGTGGTGAAGAACGGTTCAAAAATGTGCGCGAGAGTTTCGGAATCGATGCCGGTGCCGGTGTCGGCGACCGACAACATCACGTAATCGCCGACTTTGGACCCGGGATGCAGACGAGTCCATGCGTCGTCAAGCGAAGCATTGCTTGTGGTAATCACTACTTTGCCGCCGTCGGGCATGGCGTCGCGCGCATTGACGGCAAGATTCATGACCACCTGCTCGAGTTGGCCTTGATCGGCCTTGATGCTGCCAATTGCAGGATCCAGGGCAATGACGATTTCGATGTCTTCGCCGATTAGGCGCGGCAGCATCTTCTCCATTTCGGAAATCAAGGAATTGAGATTTAGCACCGCCGGAGCCAGGACTTGCTGACGGCTGAAGGCGAGCAACTGGCGCGTGAGCGTGGCGGCGCGCTGGCCGGCTTTTTCGATTTCTTCCGCGTGCTCGAGGAAAGCGGTCCCGGGAGGCAGCGTCCTCTTGAGCACCTGGCTGTAGCCGATGATGACGCCGAGCAGATTGTTAAAATCGTGCGCGATGCCGCCAGAGAGTCTCCCGACCGCTTCCATTTTTTGGGCCATGCGGAGCTGGCGCTCGAGCAACCATTTCTCCGTGACATCTTCCGCAAAAACTTCAAAATATGCGGCGCTCTCGGCAATAGACTTTACGAACCAGCCGGTGAGGCGCGCTTTGATGGGCGTGCCATCCTTGCGTTTCCAATCCACCTGAACGTCGGTGAACTCTTTCTGGTGGGTGAACAGCTCCTTAACTCTTGTATGTTCGAGCGGGTCCACGTAAACATCAGAAGCCAGATTGAGCTGCAGCAATTCAGCCTGCGATTCGTAACCCAGCATTTTTTGCAGTGCCGGGTTGGCGAGCAGTAACTTTCCGGAAGCTTGCGCGCGGTAAATTCCGTACGGCGCGTTCTCAATCACGGAGCGAAAACTGACTTCGGACAGGCGCAGGGCCTCGGAAGCCTTTTTGCGCGCGGTGATGTCGCGATTTACGATGACGAGTTTTTCGGGAACACCCGTGGCGTCGCCGATGACACTGGAAGTGGACTCGAGAACCATCCAAGTGCCGTTCTTGTGACGGATGCGATATTCCAAATTCTTGCCGATGCCCGTGAGGCGTGCTTCCGCCGCGGCTGCTTTCACCCGCTCGCGGTCATCCGGGTGAATCTGATCCATCGAAGACGAATTTTTCAGTTCATCGGCGGAATACCCGAGTATTTTCTGATAAGCATCGCTATTGAAGATGCGCCTGCCGTCCATGTCCACCACGGCGATCATGTCCGCGGCGTTTTCGCTGATCAGGCGGAATAATTCTTCGCGCTCGGCCAGGCGGTTGCGCATGCGATGAATTTGCAATTGCTGAAAGATGGTGTAGATGTCAAAAATCAGCACCAGCGCAACCAAGCCCTGCACCACCGGGGGTAGAAGGTGGAGCGAAAACCTGGATTGTTCCAGCCCAAGGCCGGGAAGGATGAAGGCCATCAAACCGCACAGCAAAACCAGGCTGACCAGGATCGCGACGATCCACAATTGCCATTCTCTCCGCTCGATGCGGCGGAGGTGCGTCCTCACGGTGTCAACTGGTGGCTTGCGTTTGGACTGGCGCTTTTGCGTTGGAGTTCGATCCACGATGCTCCCGTCGGCGTTGGCGCTAGGCCCGCGCAACGTCTCGCTTGCGTGTGAGACACACGGATGCTCTTGCAGACAGGGCTGGGACGCTGTGTTTACTGCACGCCGTCGGCCAAGGACCGCTTCTTCGGAGATTTCAGGCAAATGCTTGAGGTGAGAGGCGGATGCAGAGCAATTCCGCGAGGAATCCGGAGTCGCAGCCCATTCTTGCGAGGCGCAGAGTGTTTCAGTCCGAACCGGTCGTGCCGCAACGACACAAGATCGAGGGCGCGCAGAATTGTGATAATCGCACGCGCTGATGCGACGACTCACTGTCGTTGTCGCCGAGACGATCGCACGACTGGGCAATTTATGGCGACGTTCCAATCGCGTTGCGGCTGTCACAATTCTGTAACACTGACGCGCGCAAAGCGCTTGCGGGGCTTCGCAGTCTTTGCGAAAACGTAGTAGGCTCTTGCCTGCGCCAATGAACAATCAAGAAACACAAAAGCTGCGGAACCTGCTGAAGCAAAGGCAATGGGGACCGGCGATCGAACTTCTGCGAAAGACCGACCCCGGCTCGGCTGCGGATTTTTTTCTCAGCGAGCCTTACGACGAACAGCGCGCTCTATTTCACGCCATGCCCGTGGACATGGCGGCGTCCCTGATCGTTCACCTGCCGTACTACCACGCCTACGTGCTGCTCCATTCGCTGGCATCGCAGGAAATGCGCGCGGTGGTCGAGGCGATGACTCCCGGCGAGCGCAATCATTTTCTGGACGCGCTGCCGGAAGAGGCGTGGCAGTGCTTGATGGACGAGCTGGCGGAGGCGGGGACGGGCGCGGCGTACTGCGCAGTGCCTGGCGCCGAAGCCGGCGCAGTGACCACGGAGTTTGTCGCGCCAGCCGTTGATAGTGAGCCAATCATTCAGGCGCGGCAAATTGAAAAAAGTTACCAGCAGCCGGACGGGCGGCAGATTCAGGTGATTGCTCCAGTGGATTTTTCCGTGGAGCCGAACACGATCATTGCGCTGCTCGGGCCTTCTGGTTCGGGAAAATCCACGTTGCTGCGGATTCTTTCCGGGCTGGCGGCGCCTTCGGCGGGGGAAGTTTTGTGGCATGGGCAGCCGATGCGGGGCTGCCGTCCGAATGTGGCGATTGTTTTTCAGAGCTTCGCGCTCTTTCCGTGGCTCACGGTGCTGGAAAACGTCGAAGCGCCGCTGCTCGCGCGGGGCATCACGCATTTCGAGCGGCATCGCAAGGCACTGCGGGCGCTCGCGTCTGTTGGATTGCACGGCTTCGAATCCGCTTATCCCAAGGAATTGTCTGGCGGGATGAAGCAGCGCGTAGGTTTCGCGCGAGCGCTCGCGGTCGAGCCGGAGATTTTGTTCATGGACGAGCCTTTTTCCGCGCTGGACGTGCTGACCGCGGAGAACCTGCGCGGGGAGTTGCTGGAACTGTGGTTGGCGAAAAAAGTTCCCACGAAAAGCATCTTCATCGTCACGCACAATATCGAAGAAGCAGTACTGCTGGCGGATCGCATCATCGTACTCGGCCGCAATCCCGCGAGAATCCGCGCGGATTTTCGCGTGCCGCTGCAACATCCGCGCGACCGCAAGTCCGCGGCATTCGTGCTGTACGTTGACTATATCTACAAAGTAATGACGCAGCCGGAACTGGAACTGGCGCCGCCATCGAAGACAGAGCACAAAGAAAAGGCCGCGGCGCAGATGCTGCCGCATTCGCGGCCGGGCGGGATCGGCGGTTTGCTCGAACTGCTGGACGATCGCGGCGGCGAAGAGGACATGTACCACATCGCCGAAGAACTGCTGCTGGAGATCGACGACTTGCTGCCAATTCTCGATGCGTCAACATTGCTCGGCTTCGCGACCGTGCACGAAGGCGACGTGCGCATCACGGAGAAGGGCCGCGCTTTCGCACAGGCGGACATTCCCACGCGAAAAATATTGTTCCGCGAGGCGGTTCTAGCGAACGTATCACTGTTGCAGCAAATCCAATCGGCGCTGGAGAAGAAATCGAATCACACCATGCCGGTGGAATTTTTCCGGGACTTACTGGACGAACGCTTCGCCCAGGTGGAAGTGGAGCAGCAGATTGAGACGGCGCTGAACTGGGGCCGCTACGCAGAGCTGTTCACCTACGAAGCGGAGGACGACACCGTACACCTGCACCAGCCAGATCATCGCGGCGAAAATTCCCCGGAAAGCGCTTCCCTGCACTGATGGCGAGCGAAACACAGAAAACTTCTACCGGCACGTTAACCTGGGGAACAATTCCAGCCAACGTGCCTTCCATCTTCCGGGATTTGCCGATCCTGCTGGCGGCGCTGGCGTTTTTTTACGCAATTCTTTCCATGACGCATTACTGGATGACGCCGGCCGGCGCGCCCATGGAAATTCATCTGCAGCCCAGTGCGCTGCCCAGATACGCGATGTTTTCCGTGCTGCGGATCGCAGCCGCCTATGTGGTGAGCCTGGCGTTCACGGTGGTGTATGGGTACGTCGCGGCGTACAACGCGCGCGCGGAAAAGTTCATGGTTCCGCTGCTGGATACGCTGCAGTCCATTCCGGTGTTGAGTTTTCTTCCCGGCGTGATGGTGGCGATGGTAGCGCTTTTTCCGACGAAGCAGCTCGGCGTGGAGCTTGGGTCCATCCTGCTGATTTTTACCGGGCAGGTGTGGAACATGACGTTCAGTTTCTATTCGTCACTGAAAAGCATTCCGCTCGAGATGCGCGAAGTGGCCGAGATTTACCGCTGGAGCTGGTGGCAGCGATTCACGCAGATGGAGCTGCCTTATTCAATCATCGGGCTGGTGTGGAATTCGATGATGTCGGTGGCGGGCGGGTGGTTTTTTCTGATGGCCTGCGAGATGTTCACGCTGGGCGATCGCGATTTGCGGCTGCCGGGCTTGGGCTCCTACCTACAGACCGCTGCGAATGCGGGAAACACGCGCGCGATCTGGTGGGGCATGGGCGTAATGATCGGAATCATTGTGGTGATTGACCAGCTGGTGTGGCGCCCGGTGATCGCCTGGGCGGAGAAATTCAAATTCGAGCAAGTGGAATCCACGGATGCGCCGACTTCGCCGGTTCTGGACTTGCTGCGCAGCTCGAGAATCTTGCCGTTTTTCTCGCGGCTGACGTTCCAGCCAGCACGCGAATACCTGAGTTTGCATTTTGCGCGGAGCCATGCGGCGACGGGCGTGGGGCGAGCGTCTCGCGGGATTTTTCACTGGCTGACGCGCCTGATGCTGGCTGCGCTGCTCGCAGGGGTCGCTTATGAGTCCGTGAAAATGGTAATGCTGCTGACGCATCTGACGCGCGAGGAATTGCGCAGCATATTCCTAGGAGCAGGCGCGACGTTTCTGCGCGTGGCGTTCACTTTGTTTCTCGCCGGACTGTGGACCATTCCGGTGGGAATCCTGATCGGACTGAAGCCTAAACTTTCGGCCATCGCGCAGCCGATTGCGCAAGTTGCGGCTTCTGTGCCGGCGACAGCCCTTTTTCCGATTATTTTGCTGGTGCTGATACGCGCGGGCGGCGGATTGGGAATCGGCTCGATCATGCTGCTATTGCTGGGGACGCAGTGGTACATTTTGTTCAATGTGATCGCGGGGGCCATCGCGATTCCCACCGATCTGAAAGAAGTCTGCTCCGTTTTCCGATTTGGCAGGACGGAACGCTGGCGGGAATTATTGCTGCCGGGAATTTTTCCGTTTTTGATCACGGGATTTGTGACGGCGTCGGGCGGGGCGTGGAACGCCAGCATCGTCGCGGAATATTTTAAATTTCGCGGGCACACGTACCTGACCACCGGACTGGGAGCGGTAATCAGCAACGCGACGGACACAGGGAATACGCGCGTGTTGCTGGCCGCGACAATCCTGATGGCGGCGATGGTGGTGACGATCAACCGGCTGGTGTGGCGAAGGCTGTATCAACTGGCGTCAACGCGCTTCCGGCTGGAAAACTGAACTGTGCGGGGCGTCGCCGGGCGACCAGCTACCTCAGCGCAGCGGCGCGAATCAGCGTTTCACGGCCCAGAGCAATCCGATCCCACCGAAAATGAATTCGCGCGCATCCACGCGGTGGTATCCGGTGCGCTGCAGCAGCGAAGAATATTCCTTAACGGACACGAAGCTGCGGATCGAATCCGGAATGTAAGTGTAAGTTCGTGGCCTGCCGTGCAAAAGCGTGCCCCAGAAGGCGCCCTGCACATACAAAAATCCCAGATAGAGCGGGCGGAACACGGGATTCACCGGGAGAAAAAAGTCCAGGCTGACCATCACGCCACCTGGCCTCGTGATGCGTTCGATTTCGCGCACCGCAGCGTTAAGATTCGGAAAATTTCGCAACCCGTAGCCGATGAACACGCAATCGAAGGACGCTGAGGCAAATGGCAGCATGGTGGCGTCCGCGCATACCGCTTCCTCCAGACCACTCCGGCGCCCGACACGCAACATTCCCTCGGAAAGATCCACGGCTACCGAGCGCGCCGCGGGCAAACGCTCGCGCACGAGCCGGGAAAAATCCCCCGTACCAGACGCCAAATCGAGAACTAGCGCGTTTTCCGGCAGCGCGGCGCGCAACACGCCGAGGCGTTTCCAGCGACCGTCCATGCCATAGGAAATGACGCGCGTGATGAAATCGTATGTGGGCGCGATCTTGTCAAACATACCGCGCATCAAGCGCGTGTCCTGGCGTTCGGCGGGAATGGTCATGGGTCGTGCGAATTTTACACGGTTTGCCGCCGGCGAAGGCGGGGTTATTTCAGTGCGAGTCCGGCACGTAATTCACAGCGCGTGCTAGCAAGCCTGGCAGATTTCCTTGCGCGCCAGCTGCAGCTTTCGCGCCCATTTTGCGTTCCACTTGGTGGCGAGCGGTTTGCACCGTCGCGAGGCCGGAGCCTGCGGTCCCGCCCAGTAGATTTTCCGAGTGCAGGAACGATGCGTAAACCAATTCATCCGGCGCATTCTGGCTGCGCAGAAACTGTCCGTAGTTGAACCAGTCCGATGCTTCGGCTTGAATGTCGCGGCTCTTGGCATCCAACACCAGGCCGCGCTGGTAGGACTGCGCGGCCGCTGCGACATCGCCATTTTTGGCTTGCAGATCCGCGCGATGAGCGAGCGCCAGGCTTTCCAGTTTGACATCACCAGTTTGCTGCGCCTGCGCGATGGCGGTGTCGTATTGCGTTAGCGCTGCGGCAGACTGATTGATGCGCGATAGGTCGTCAGCCAATTGCACGGTTGCGCCGAGTAACTGTTGCTGGGTGAAAGCCGGTGCTCCGGGTGCGGTTTGCGGATTCGCGGATGCGAATTGCAGAAACAATTTCCAATGGCGCGCGGCGGCGGCCGGTTCGCCACGCTGATCGAACCCTTCCGCAAGATAGAGGTGCGCGTTAGGTTGGTCAGGACTTACGTCCACTGATTTTTGCCAGGAATCGATGGCCTCTTCGGGATGACCCAGGCGTGCGGCGAGCAAACCGTAGTTGGTGAGCGCGTCCGTATCGCGCGGGAAGCGCTCCAGCATTTTCTGATAGTGCGCGTAGGCGTCGGCGTAGCGGCCGTCTGTGATCAGCGCGCGGGCGGTCGCTTGCTGCAGCGCGATGCTGCTGGGATTAATCGCAACGGCGCGCGTGAGCGCCGCGACAGCCTGGTCGGGCTGGCCCTGCTTCGTTTCGGCGCGGGCGATACGTTCCTCGACGAAGCTGTCGTACGGATTGATTTGCGCCGCGCGCTTGAGGGCCTGAAGATTTCCTTCATCCGTGCGCAGCGCGAAATGGAATTGGTCAAAGCCGCCCCAGAGGAACAGGAGCGCGGCCAGAGAAATGCGGAACGCAGGAGCGGATAGCACGCGCATCGCGAGCGCGCGAGCAGAGCTCACAGGCCGGACAGACGCGGCGGATGTTGCAGGGGACGCATTGCCACCCTGATCAACGAGCAACGCCGCGACGCGCTTGTCGCGAAGCTTCCACAACTTGGCATCCAGAATGAAATGATGAATATTCACGAGCGAAACGAAAATCAAAAAGCTCGTGGTGAAATCGTAATGGAACAAATAGCTCACGAGCCACGGGCCGGGGATAAAGAGCGCGATACCTCCGGCAACCAGGGTTGCGAAATAAGCGGCCAGGTGCCAGCTTTTCTGCCCCGCAGCGCGCGCCTCACGGCGCTGATAGTAACTCGTGATCCATATATACTGCGCGGAATGCAGGACGGCGAGAATTCCGCTGCTATAGCGCGTTTGCGGCACCTGCGAGAGGGAATTCAATTCGAGCAGCGTGGGAAGCACGAACCACAGAAATTGCGTGAAGGCGAGAGTGAGCGGCGCGACCAACGCGCGCGCGCCCATGGTGCGTATCAAACGCCGGAATCCCAGGAATGTGAAGACCAGGAACGCTACGCCAAACACGAGGCGCAAGGGAAATGTGAATTTCGGCGGCAGGCCCAACGAAAGAATCAACGGATCGGTGGAACCGCCAGTTTCAAAGCTCGCGAGCAGCATCAGGTACGAAGCCACAAACGCGCTGCGCAAGCAGCGCCTTTCACTGGCGCTGATTTCCGCGCCGCTGCGCCGCGCGAACATCATTAATAAGCCATAGTTCTGCCCGGAGTAATGCCAGGGGCTCCAGCAAATATAGAGCGTGAAGAGCCAGGGGAAAAAGCGCGGCGAAGCGTGCATCACGATGCCGGTCAATACCAATAGCAAAGTGACGTGCAGCGTAACGAATTTGTATTTATCGAAATCCGCGCGCGTGTGATAAGCGCGGTAAATCGTGGCCATGAAATGCGGATAATTGAATACGATGGCGAGCAGATAAAATGCCATAGCCCAGGCGTGAGTGTGCGCCGGGGTCATTAACAACGCGATCGCGAGCAACGGAGCTGACCACGCGCCGCAACCTACCAGCAGGTCGAGCCACGGACGGTAAATCCACGGGCTCGAGGCCGTGGCGGAGGGCGCGGGCGGCGGCGCAGATCGTGGTGCGGCGATGGGTTCGACTGTGACGCTCAAGCTCGAGACCTCGAATTTGTACAGGCTGCGCCCGGGATGGCGCACGGGTTTTCTGCAAATATCGTATGCGCACAGTCTACTGCGATTGCGGAGGCCGCTAACCGCGGCGTCATATCGTTATGTTGAAAGCGTAACTTCCGGGAGATACGAGTATGCGTAAATGACGGTCGGAGCAAGCCTGGGGGCGCGGAGATTCGGATTATGCACGAGCGCCGAAATGTGGCTTAATTAACACGAAGATTTTCGCGAATCCGGCCCCTGAGATTGGGAACTGCGCGGAGAAGTTTTCCTCGGCCGGTTTGCGACGTTCGTCAGGGCCCGGGAATCATATCGTACGAGAGGAGTTTGACAATGCAATTGGGAATGATTGGACTGGGAAGGATGGGTGCCAACATGGTCCGGCGGCTGATGAAGGCCGGGCATGAGTGCGTGGTATTCGATATGTCGCCGGCGAGCGTGCAGGCGCTGGCGAAAGAAGGCGCGAAGGGCGGAAGTTCGCTGGATGATTTCATCGGCAAGTTGAAACAGCCGCGCGCCATCTGGCTGATGGTGCCGGCGGCAGTCGTGGATGAGACGCTCGCGCAGCTGCTGCCCAAGCTGCAGAAGGACGACATTCTTATTGATGGCGGGAATTCTTATTACATTGACGACATCCGTCGCGCCAAGGAACTCGCGCCGAAGGGAATTCATTATGTGGACGTCGGCACCAGCGGCGGCGTGTGGGGCCTGGAACGCGGCTATTGCATGATGATCGGCGGCGAACAGGCGACGGTGCAGCGTCTGGATCCGATTTTCAAATCACTGGCGCCGGGACGCGGCGATATCGCGCGCACGCCGGGTCGCGAGAAAGTTCCCGGTACCGCCGAAGAAGGCTACCTGCACTGCGGGCCTTCCGGCGCGGGACACTTCGTGAAGATGGTGCACAACGGAATCGAATACGGCGTAATGGCTGCATACGCCGAGGGTTTGAACATTCTGCATCACGCCAACGTGGGGAAAGTGAAACAGACGCAAGACGCGGAGACCACGCCGCTGCGCTCGCCGGAACATTATATGTATGACATTAATTTGCCGGATGTGACGGAAGTGTGGCGCAGGGGCAGCGTGATCGCTTCGTGGCTGCTGGACCTGACGGCGATTGCGCTGATTAAATCACCCACCCTGGACGATTTTTCCGGCCGCGTGTCGGATTCCGGCGAAGGCCGCTGGACGATTCAGGCGGCAATCGAAGAAGGAACTCCGGCGCCGGTTCTAACCGGCGCGCTGTTCGAACGCTTTACGTCGCGTGGAGAATCGGATTTTGCAAACAAGCTGCTGTCCGCAATGCGCTTTGAATTCGGCGGGCATCACGAAAAGAAATCATAAGGACAAGCGATGGCTGACACGACCGCTGCAAATGTGGATGTAAAGAGCACGATTGCCGGCGCGAAAGTGCCTTCGGACGCGTTAGTGTTCTTCGGCGCGACTGGAGATCTGGCGCACAAGAAAATTTTCCCTGCGCTGCAGGCCATGATCAAGCGGGGAAACCTAAATGTGCCGGTGATCGGCGTGGCCAAGGCGGGCTGGAACATCGAACAACTTCGCGAGCGGGCGCGCGACGGCATTGCCACGTTCGGCGGCGGCGTGGATGAAGCGGCGTTCGCGAAGCTGGTAGGGCTGCTGAAATATATTGATGGCGATTATCAGGACCCCAAGACATTTGAACAATTATGCGCCGCGCTCGGCGGTGCCAAGAGCCCCACGCACTATCTGGCGATCCCTCCCAGCCTGTTCGCCACGGTGGTGGAGGCGCTGGGAAAATCGGGCTGCGCCACCGATGCGCGGGTGATTATCGAAAAACCGTTTGGCCATGACCTGGCATCTGCGCAGCGGCTCAACGCGATTTTGCAATCCGTCTTCCCCGAGTCTGGAATTTTCCGAATTGACCATTATCTGGGCAAGGAAGCGGTGGAAAACCTGCTGTTGTTCCGGTTCGCCAACGCGTTTCTGGAGCCGATCTGGAATCGCAACTATATTCACAGCGTGGAAATCACTATGGCGGAATCTTTCGGCGTGCAGGGGCGCGGAAAGTTCTATGACGAGACCGGCGCTATCCGCGACGTAATTCAAAATCACCTGTTGCAGGTGGTGGGTTTTCTGGCCATGGAACCGCCCACCAGCATGTATCCGGAATCGCTGCGCGACGAACAAGTGAAAATCTTCCGCATGATTCCGCCGATTAATCCGACCAACCTGATTCGGGGCCAATTCGCGGGATATCACAAGGAGCCCGGCGTCGCTCCCAATTCGGAAGTGGAAACCTATGCGGCTATGTCCCTGGAAGTTGATTCCTGGCGTTGGGCGGGCGTTCCGTTTTTAATTCGCGCGGGAAAATGCTTGGCGGTAACTGCGACCGAAGTTTTTGTGAAGCTGCGCCAGCCGCCGCTGACGAAATTGCCTCCGGGATCAAATTATTTCCGGTTCCGGTTAGGGCCTGATTTGTCATTGAGCCTTGGCGCGCGGGTGAAACGTCCGGGGCCGAGGCTGCAAACGATGGAGACGGAACTTTCGGCCGTGTCGTCATCGGAAACCGGCGAAATGGAAGCGTACGAGCGGCTGCTCACCGACGCGATGAAAGGCGATTCGCTGCTATTTGTGCGGCAAGACGCGGTGGAAGCGGCGTGGGCGATAGTCGAGCCGATTCTTGGCGACATTGTTCCGATCCAGCCTTATCAGCCTGGAACTTGGGGGCCGGTTGAGGCAAATCATCTGGCGGCCGCAATCGGCGGATGGCACAATCCGGCGGGTAAGGCGACCGATAGCTAAGCGCGCGCCGTCACCTGGGATTTTTCGCGGCGTGCGATTTTCCCCAGGCGAACGCAAACACTCCGATCGCGAGTAACAGAGCCGTGAGCCCCACAATTTTTACGATAGCCAAAACTTTGTGAGGCTCGTCGTCCGCCGGAATCACCGAGAACGCGATAGTGACGAGCGTAGTGGTAAATCCCAGCACGCCGAGCGTGATCGCCGCGGGGCGGCCGCCGGGAATGCGCATCACTTCGCGGCCGACAGGCTCGCGCTGCAAACGAATCAGCGACGCAAACACAAAAAGATAAGGAATGAAGTAAGTGATGATGCCCATGCTCACCAGAACTTCGTAAGCGCCGTACACGCTTGTTCCTGCCTGACCCAGCACAATAAAAATCACGCCGCAGGCTGCTTGCACCAGGAGCGCCACGTGCGGCGTTCCCCATCTCGGATGCACTCGCGCGAATGCGGACGGCAAGTAACGATCCAGGCCAGCCACAAATGGAAGTCGCGCCGAAACCGCCAGCCATGCGCCGAGCGCACCCAGGTTGCTGACTGTGATCAGCAGCGCCGCGAGTGGGCCGATGCCGGAAAAACCGACGCGCTCCGCGGATTGCGAGATTGCCTGCATGATGCCCTGCAATCCGCTCACCTGGCTGGCCGGCAACGCGATCAGTACAGCGACAGTGCCAAGAATGTAGCCGCTGGTGACGAACGCGCCGCCGGCGAGCAAGCCGCGGGGAAGATTTCTGCGTGCGTCTTTTATTTCGTCACCGAGAAAAGATGCGGATTCCGAGCCGCCGAGCGCAAAGACTATCGTCGCCATGAACAGCACGTCACGGAAATGCATGTGCGGAGTCATGCTGGCGGCGGTGAATTTTGTGGCAGAACCAAAGCGGTGCCAGGCGGTAGCGGCGATCGCGAAAAGAATTGCGATTGGCAACCAGGTGCCGATCGCGCCCAGATTGTGCAGCCATTTGCCGACGGAAAGCCCAATGACGTTCAGAAACGTGCCGAGCGCCAGGCCCAGCAGCGCGAACAAAAGGAAATACGTCTTGTTGCTCGAAAGAGACTGCCAGCTCGCTGGTCCTATGTACAGGGCGTTGCCGGCCGCGAAATAGAGCACGGCCGGATAGTACGGAAGATTGCTGGCCCAGTAGGTCCAGCCAGTCATGAAGCCGGGAAATTCTCCGAAGGCGCGCTTGGTCCAGACGTACATGCCGCCTTCCTGCGGATAGCGCGAAGAAAGCTCCATCACGGAAAGCGCGAGCGGAAGATAGAAGGCGCACCAGGCAATCAGCCAGATAACGACGGCGCTGGCGCCGACGGTTGCGGCCGTTGCGATCCAACGCAGGCTGATGCCGGTGACGATATAAAACAGCACCAGATCCCGAAAGCCCATGGCGCGGTGCGGGCGTTGGGGACCGGGCGTTTCACTCATCAGCGAAAAACTCCGCGTGGCGCTTGCATGAGGCGCACATCATGCGCCGAGACGGGACCGAAAAGCGAGCGCGTTTCGTGGCGCGCGATGGTCGACCGGCGAGGCAAGCCTCGCCTCGTGAATCCTATCGAGGGCGATCCATTCCACAAAGGCGGCGGCGAGCCGCCGCACTCCAGAAAAACCTTGCGCTGCGCGCCGCTGCTTCGACGAATTCCTACGAGCCCGCTTTGGCTTTCTGGTCGTGGCCGTAATATTCGTAGGCGGACATCGGTTTCTCGCCGCCTTTTTTCCACACACGATCGTCCGCCGGAAGTTTTCCCAGCACGCGCGCCATTTCACGGATGTGCGTGGCAACTGCGCCGCAGCATGCGCCGATGTAATTCACGCCAAGCTCGCGCGCCTTCACGGCATATTCGGCCATCTCGCGGCGAGTGAGTTGATACGGCTCCAGCTGGTCCGGAAACGCGGGCAAGCTGGTGAAATCGCGGTGCGTGTGCGTCGTGCGGTAAGCGACTGGCTGACAGCCGATGTAGCCAGGCACGGCTTTGCGCATTTCAGCCATTAGCGGCAGGGTGTGCTCAGGGCTGCGCAGGCAGTTGATGCCGACGACGTCCGCACCGGCATCGCTGAGCGCGCGTGCGACGTCCGCGGCTGTCTTGCCGTCGGTGGTGATGTCCTCATTTTCGAAGCAGACGGTGACCATCACCGGCAGCTTCGTTTTTTTGGCTCGTTCGACCGCGAGCAGCGCTTCGCCGAGAAACGAAAATGTTTCGCCGATGATGAAGTCCACGCCCTCGGCGACTTGCACGTCGAGTTGCTCGTCGAAAGTCTTGCGGACGCGGTCGGCGGCCGCTTTGTCGTTGGGCTCGTACATCCATGTGAGGCTCAGATTCCCCGCGACCAGGCAACGGTCGCCCGCGGCCTGTTTGGCGATGCGCACGGCAGCGCGATTTAGTTCTTCGACGCGTTCGCCCATGCCGACTGTCGCGAGCTTGTCGCGGCTGGCATAGAACGTGAGCGCTTGCAGCACTTCGGCGCCCGCGTCGCGAAATTCGCGATGCAGTTCGAGCAGGGATTCGGGGTTGTTGAGCGCGACTTCAGGCGTGAACGGGCCTGCACGCACCCGGCCGCGCTTTTCCAGTTCGAGCAAGTAACCGCCGTCGCCGAGCACCACACCTTCGGATAATCTTTCGAGAATTCCTTTTTTGTTGGTACTGGCCATTGTTGCTCCTTAGGAGCCGCGTCGTTACGCAGCTCCTACGAAAATCTAGAATCACTACGCAAGGACGCTGCCTTACGCATGGGCTGTTCTTACTCTGCCGCGCTTGTTGTCGCGCAGCACTTGATGCGCGGCGTTGTATCCCGGCGCGCCGGTGACGCCGCCGCCCGGATGCGCGCCCGCGCCGCAAAGATAGAGTCCGGCGATGGGCGTGCGGTACTGCGCCCATCCGGCGACGGGGCGCATGAAAAAAAGCTGATCGAGCGAGAGATCGCCGTGAAAAATATTTCCTTCGGTCAGGCCGTAGGTGCGTTCCAGATCGAGCGGAGTGAGCACCTGTCGCGCGAGGATGGAGTTCGGCACGTTGGGCGCGTACTCCGCGATTTTTTTTACGACGCGATCGCCGAGAAGCTCGCGCTTTTCGTCCCAGGTTCCCTGGCGCAGCTTGTAAGGGACGTATTGAATGAACGTGGTCAGCACGTGTTTTCCAGCCGGCGCGAGCGTCGAATCCACGTTCGAAGCGACGACGCAATCCACCCACAGCTCTTCCGGGATTTCGCCGAACTTCGCGATGTCGTAGCAGCGCTCGGCGAATTCGAGCGAAGGCACCAGCGTGAAGAGCGAACGCTGCGCCGCGGGCCATTCGCGCGGCATGCCTGTAACGCGCGGTTCTTCGCTGAGCACAAAATTTACTTTGGCGCAGGGGCCGTCCATCTTGATGCCAGCCACCGCGCGCCGAAAATCGGCGGGAAGTTCGCGCGCTTCCACCAGACCGAGGAACGTGCGCTTGGGATCCGCGTTCGAAAGCACGAAGCGCGCGGAAATGTCCGAGCCGTCGTCAAGCACCACGCCGCGCGCGCGGCCCTGGCGCACATCCACCTTCGCGACCGGCGCCGCCGTAAGAATTTCCGCGCCCAGTTTGCGGCAAGCCGAAGCTAGCGCTTGTGTGATCGCGCCCATGCCGCCAATCACGTGGCCATAGAAGCCTTGAATTTCTCCATCGCCACCGCTGAGCAGATGAAACAACAATCCCAAAGCCGAGCCGGCGTCGTATGGCCCACCATGCTTGCCGTAAACATTGTTCGCCAGAAACATCGTCTTCATTTTTTCCGATTCGTAATGGCGATCGAGAAAATCGCCCAGGCTTCCGGTGAGGAATGAAACGAGCTGCGCCGCTTCATCACCCTGCATCCCGCGAAATCTTTTCCCGACGCGCAGAAGTTCCAGCCAGCCCGCGGCGCCGCGACGCCCGGGATCCGGTGGCGGCTCAAGAAAGAAAGGCTGCAGATAGCGCGCCAGTTTTTTCAGCTCGTCGTCTACGCGTACGAAAGTGTCCGCGTCGTGCGGCGATAGTTTGCGAAATTCAGCGATGGCGCGCTCGCGCTCGGCCCACCACGGCACCACTTGACCATCTGGAAACGGCACCAGCAAGCCGGGATCGCACGGCACCATCTTCAATCCGTGCGCGCCGAGATCGAGATCGTGAATAATTGTGGGCCGCAACATGCTTGCGATATAAGAAGTGGTGGAAGCACGGCAGCCCGGCGCGATTTCTTCGGTGACGCAGCAACCGCCCACAATTTCGCGCCGCTCCAGAACGAGCGTGGAAAATCCCGCGCGCGAAAGATAAGCAGCGGCCGTCAGGCCGTTGTGGCCTGCGCCGATGACGATCGCATCATAGGACTTGCGTTGTGGAGGCATCCAGTATTAGTATGACCGCCAGTCAAGACAGTATGGCCGAGAAATAGATAGCATAACTGGAGAAATAATCCAATGACGGTGTCCAGCCATGACCTGCGGTCACACCAACGCATCAAAGCCCCACGCAGCGTCCTGAATCCGGACGTGCGCGCGGCTACTCCTGGTCCGCGCCTGGAAGCCAAGCGCGCGCGCATTGTGGACGCGGCCCTGCGCCATTTTGCCGAGCACGGCTATCACGCCGCGCGCATTGAAGATCTCTCGGCGCAGCTGGGCGTCGCTAAGGGTTCGATTTTTCAATATTTCGGCAGCAAGGGGGGATTGTTCCTGGAAGCTTACAAAAAAGCGGTGCGTTCCTTCCCGGCGTATCTGGATTGCCCGTCGCAGATTCGCGAAAAAGGATTTTTTGAAATTCTGCGCTACTGGCTGCTGCGCACCGAACGCCTGGTGCGCGAAGACTGGATTCCCTATCGCGTGGCGCTGCTGGGAAATTACGGCGTGGACCTGGCGCTGAAGCGGGAAATCAATCGGTTCCTGCTGGCGGAAGATCCCTACGGCAGCACCGCATTCGTGCGGCTGGGAATTGCGCGCGGCGAAGTACGCTCGGACATCGATGCACCGCTGATCGTTTCGATTCTGGATTGGACCATGGAACGGTTTCAGGATGCGCTGCTCACCGAAGAGCTCGATCCCGGACTTTTTCCGCATCCCGCCGATCCGGCGAAGAATCAGGCGCGTATCAATCAATTTTTGCTCGTGTTGCGCGGCGCGATCGGAATTTGAAAGCACGTCGGGCCGTTTTCCGCCCACGAATGTCGGACTTCTTGAGGAGTGAATCGCATGGAACCAACGGTGAAGGAAATTCTCGCTTCCTATAACGCCGCCGCACCGCTTCAGGATGCCTACACAATTCCCGCGCCGTGGTACACCGACGCGCGGATCGCGCAATTGGAATTGCAGAACGTGTTTTCGCGCACTTGGCAACCGGTGGGCCGCACGGCGCAGGTGGAAAAGCCGGGGCAGTATGTGACGGCGACGGTGGCGGGCGAGCCAATCGTCGCGGTGCGCGGCAGCGATGGGAAACTGCGCGCGTTTTACAACGTTTGCCGGCACCACGCCATGACGATAATGAACGAACCGTGCGGCCACGCGCAGCATATGCGCTGCCCGTATCACGGCTGGACGTACAACCTGGAAGGCGAGCTGCGCGGCATGACGGAGTTCGAAGGCGTCTGCAATTTCGATCGCGCGCAAAACGGGCTGGTGCCGGTGCGCGTAGAAACCTGGGACAATTTTATCTTCGTCAATCTGGACCCGCACGCCGCGCCGTTACATGATTCTTTGGGTGCGCTGGTGGGGCTCGCGAAGCCGCTGAATTTCGGCGGACTGAAATTCGTCGAGCGCCGCAGCTATATACAGCAGTGCAACTGGAAAGTGTACGTGGATAATTTTCTGGACGGCGGCTATCACGTGCCGCACATGCACAAGGGACTCAACAGCGTCCTGGATTACACGAACTACACGATTGAAAACGTGGACCGCTGCTGCGTGCAGTCCAGCCCCGTGGCTGTGGACAACGGTTCCGAGGCTAGCGCCGCCGCCACACGCAAAGGCGATCGAGCCTTTTATTTCTGGCAGTATCCGAATTTCATGCTGAATTGGTACGAAGGATATCTCGATACCAACCTGGTGATTCCGCTCGGTGTGGATCGCTGCGAAGTGATTTTTGACTTTTATTTTGGCGATACCAGCGAAGCGCAGATGCCCTACATCCGCGAGAGCATGGGCGTCAGCGAGCGCGTGCAGCAGGAAGACATCGTGATTTGCGACGGTGTGCAGCGCGGGCTCAGCTCACGCGCGTACCAGGCCGGGCGGCTATCGGTGCGGCGCGAAGCGGGTGAGCATTTGTTTCATCGTTTGCTGGCCGCGGATTTGAATGACACGCGGTCCGCGGTCGCGCGATAAGCGAGTCAGCGAACCGGTAGCCCGACACCAACCGAACCCTTAGTCGAAGATGACGGTTTTGTTTCCGTAAAGTAGGATGCGATTTTCGATGTGCCAGCGCACGGCGCGCGATAGCACGACCTTTTCCAGATCGCGGCCCTTCTGAATTAAATCCTCGGTGGTATCGCGGTGCGAAATGCGCACTACGTCCTGCTCGATGATCGGTCCATCGTCGAGAACTTCGGTAACGTAGTGGCTGGTCGCGCCAATCAGTTTCACTCCGCGATCGAAAGCTTGCTGGTGCGGCTTGCCGCCAACGAACGCAGGCAGAAACGAGTGATGAATATTAATGATGTGATGCGGCGGATACTGGCGGATGAAATCCGAGGATAGCACCTGCATGTAACGCGCAAGGACGATCAAGTCAATTCCGTGCGGTCGCAGCAGTTCGAGCTGCCAACTTTCTGCTTGCGCTTTATTTTCCTTCGTCACCGGAATCACGTGCAGCGGAACACCGTAAAAATCGGCCCAGCGCTGCACGTCCGCGTGATTGCTGATTATCAGCGGAATTTCGCACGCCAGTTCCCCGCCGCGCTGGCGATAGAGCAGATCCACCAGGCAATGATCGTAACGCGACACGAAAATCGCGATTTTCGGACGATAGCTGGAGAGCGCCACTCGCCATTGCATGGCAAAGCGGTCGGCGATGGGCTGAAAATGTTCCGCGAATTCGCGCATGTCCAGCGCGAAGTCCGCCAAGTCCCATTCCACGCGCATTAGAAAAAGATTGCGCTCGGAATCCAAATGCTCGTCGGCGTGGAGGGTATTGCCGTTCCCGCGATAGATGAAATCGTGGATGGCGGCGTTCAGGCCTTTTTGGTCAGGGCAGCTGACGAGCAGGATGGCGGTGTGCTTCACCGGGCGCTCCGCCGGATGTGGGAGCTATTGATGGTCACGCGGAATCGTTTCCTCCCAGGTTTTATCGCGCAGCGGCTTCCCATTTTCAGTCAGATGGCGCTCGAAATGATAATAGAAATTCTGCGCGTCACTGCGCAGGTTGAGCACGACGCTCCACACCAGCGTGCGGCCGGGCAGTTCCACCGTTGTGGAAGCGGTTCCGAACACCCGGCTGGTTGCAGGGCTCGAGTCCAGAACTTCGTAGCCCATCTGTTCATGATCCTTCATTTTCCCCCAGGGGTACTCGCTGCAGTCATCTCCAACCCAGTCCACGCGCGCATTTCCGGTGATCAAGTCATGCGTCAAGGTCCAATACTGCGGCGGCCAAGTGTCGCCTTCAGATTTCACGCCAGCGAGCGGAGTTTCTTTTTCGGGTGCGGTGAAATGCGGACGGGCGGGCGGCTCAACTGGAACGAGCGGAAGTTCCAAGCGAGCCGTGTTCGCGCCGCCTAGCCACAGCGAGGTGGTCGTCTTATATGGCGTCGGCCAAATCATGGGCCACATCGCATTGGAAATTGCCAGGCGAATACGATGGCCGGGCGGAAAAACCCAGCTGGTGAGGTGGAGCTCAATGGGAAGCTCAAACTTGCGATTGAGCGGAAGCTGACTCGGATTCTCGGCGGAGTCGCGCTGCGCTCCGCTCCGTCCTGCGCCCGTTATCAGCGTCACCGTGCCGTCGGGCGCGACGTCGGACAGTCGCGCGAACCAATCGGCCAGCGGTGTATCCGCTGAAACTTCCATGAACAGCTTCGGCCAACCGAGCAGCGCGGTCTCCTTTGCGAGCGGCGCGGAATCGTAAATCAAGCTGAAGGCGTCAATCGGCCGTTGGTCCGCCGTGAGATCGCCCCACCAAAAACCGGCTTCATTGCCGATGGATGGCACGTAACTCAGCTGGTGAGACACGATCGGCGAAGCGGGCGGGGCCTCGTCGCCTAAAGTGTGATTCGGTTCGAGAAAGAGTGTCTGCACGTGCGTGTTCGCAGGCGGCCAAGCCTTTTCGGCGCGCCACTCTCCGGGAATTTCGCCGATGGTGGTTTCAGGTGGATACCTGTGGCGCATGTACACTTCCAAGCGCGGCTCGTCCATGATTCCGTTTTGCATTCCCTTCAGCCAGTAATCCCACCAGCGCACCGCTTCCACGCGCCATTCGATCGAAGGGCCGGGTTCGGCTTCGTGTGGAAAAGTGTGATTCCACGGGCCGATCAGCGCTTTGATCGGCGCATTTGTATGTTCGAAGAAGCGCGGAATGCTGTCGCGATAGCCGTCGAGAAATCCGCCGATCATAAACGATGGAACCTTGTATTCATCGTAGTGATTTGGCGCGACCGAAGCGCGGCGCCAGAATTCACTATCGCGCTGATGATGCAGGTAGAGAAAAGCCCACGGCTTGGCGTCAAACCGCGCGGCGAGAGATTTTTCGTCCGTGGGAAAATCCGGCGCGCGTGTGAGACCGAGCTGCAGGTCCATGCCCAGCTCGAATTCGTCCAGGTGCATCAGGTTGTCGATGTAATGGATGTCGTCGTGGAATAATTCTTCGGTGGCGCACATCGCGAGGATGGCTTTCAGCGCGGGCGGATGCAGCCGCGCGAGCTGAATGGAATTGAAGCCGCCCCAGGAAATGCCGGTCATGCCGACGTTGCCGTTTGACCATGGCTGCTTTGCGAGCCACGCGATTACTTCCAAACCGTCCTGCTGCTCTTGATCCGAGTATTCACGATCCGGCGGCGCGCCCTCGCTCGAGCCGGTGCCGCGAATGTCGACCCGCGCGGTCACGTATCCTCGGCGCACGAAATAAGAATGCAGATCCCAGTCGCGCGCCAGTGTCCAGTCGTCTTTGCGGTAGGGCAAGTACTCGAGGATCGCAGGAAATTTTTCATCGGGATGCGCGGCGGGAAGCGGGCCATCGGGCATATAAAGGCTAACGGCAAGGCGCACGCCATCCTTCACCGGTATCCACGCCTGGACGGTTTTGACGGAAGCGTATTGCGGCGGATAAGGAGCATCTTGGTCCGCGGCCGGGGATGTATCGACAGAAGCCTTCGGGACGCGGGGCAGCAATGGTTCCGGTACAGGCTTCATAGCTGCCGGATCTGGGTAAACTCCTTGCATCCGCGTTGGGGCTGGAGGTGAACCAGACAAGTTCTTCGGCAGTCGAGGTACGGTTGGCTCGGCGAGCGGCACGGCGTAGACCGGTCCGTGTCCCGTCATTACTTTCAGCAAGAAATCGAGTTTTATGTCTGCGCCTGATTTGATTTCCACTCCTGACTCATCAATGGGACCAAACCCGGCATGCTCGACGTGAACTGCATACAAACCAGGGGTCGGAGTAACGGCGTAAGTACCATCCACGGCGGTCTCTGCATAATACGAAGTCTCACCCGCGGTGAATATCAATATGGTCTTGGGGACGATCGCGCCCGATTCATCAGTGACCTTGCCGAGAACGGTTACGGTCCGGCCTCCCGTCTGCGATTGAAGCGGCGCATTCGCAACGGCTCGAACAACAATCGGAGAGCACACCAGAATCGTTGCAGTCAACAGACTCAGTGCCACGACGAGGAATCTTGTAGGTCTGCTCACGTTGCGGTTTCCTCTTCGCATGCAAGGCTATCACACGGGAAGCGTGTCACTCAGGGCGACGCTGCGAACATTCTGTGCAATCGGCCGTGTCGTCTGACTTGCAGTCGTGGCGATACACATTCATTGATACTCTTCGATGTATGTGCTAATCTGAATCACGATCGAAAGAGGAGAGAGCTGAGATGGCGCGCCAGCTGAAAACCCGGAGAAGCGAAGCTGCCTGCTGTCGCACCGGCACGTCGCCGAAGCTCGGTACGCTGCGCGCGCGAGCTTACGCGGGATGGTTCAAGGCGCTGGCCGACCCCACGCGCATCCGGATTTTGAACTTACTCGCGGCGAACCGCGATCCGGTTTGTGTGTGCGACATCGTGAAACACTTTCCGATCGGCCAGCCGACAATTTCGCACCATCTGAAGATTCTGCGCGCCACGCGCTTCGTATTCGCAGAGCGTCGCGGCACATTCATGTACTATCGCGTGAACTTGAAGTGCCTGGGAGAATTCCCGCACGCGGCGCGCCTCATCATGGACGTATAGCATGAACGAGATTGCGCGGTAGCATTGCTCCCGCACACCATCGAATATCGTCAATATTGAATGAATATCAACACGGAGGCAGATCATGAGCGACAAGAGCATCAAGGAAACGGTGCAAAGCAAATACGGCGAAGCAGCACGGAGGCTTGCCGGCGGAGAGGCGGGCGGTTGCGGATGCTCCTCCAGCGCGATTCCCTGCTGCGACCCGATTTCCTCGAACCTATACCAGCAAAGCGAAACCGCCGGGCTTCCCGAGCAGGCGGTGCTCGCGTCGCTCGGCTGCGGGAATCCCACGGCGCTGGCCGAATTGCGCGCCGGGGAAACCGTACTCGACCTCGGCTCGGGCGGCGGAATTGACGTGCTGCTTTCCGCGCGGCGTGTAGGGCCGACAGGAAAAGCCTATGGCCTGGACATGACGGACGACATGCTGGCGCTGGCCCGCGAGAACCAGCGCAAGGCCGGCGCGACGAACGTGACGTTCCTAAAGGGAGAAATCGAGAACATTCCTCTGCCGGACAATTCCGTGGACGTCGTGATTTCGAACTGCGTGATCAATCTTTCAGCGGATAAAGACCGCGTCCTGCGCGAGACGTTCCGGGTGCTGCGACCGGGTGGGAGATTCGCAGTATCCGACGTTGTGGTGCGCGGCGAGGTGCCGGCGAAAGTGCGAAAAAGTGTAGAGCTCTGGGTGGGATGTGTGGCAGGCGCGATGGAGGAGTCCGAGTACCGAGCGAAGCTAAAAGCTGCTGGATTCGAGGGTATTCAGATCGAACCGACGCGCATTTACAGCGTGGAGGACGCGCGGCAATTTCTGACCGCCGAAGGAATTGACGTGGACGCCATCGCGCCGCTGGTGGAGGGCAAATTCGCCAGTGCCTTCGTGCGCGCGAAAAAACCCGCTGCGAACCAAACCGGGGCACCTCGGGAATGCTGCGGACCGGCATGCTGCCCGCCCGCGGAAGGCGAGAAACAGTGAGCGTTGGGAAAACGCATTACAGCGTTCTGTTTCTGTGCACCGGAAATTCCGCCCGCTCGATTATGGCCGAAGCGATCTTGAACCGCAAAGGGAGGCTGGCGTACACCGCGTACAGTGCGGGAAGCCGACCGGGCGACCGTGTGCGGCCTGAAGCGCTGAAACAATTAGAGTCTGCGAATTTGCCGACGGATGGTCTGCGCAGTAAGAGCTGGGACGAATTTGCGGCGCCTGGCGCACCACAAATGGATTTCGTAATTACGGTTTGCGACAACGCCGCTCGAGAGCCGTGCCCTTTCTGGCCCGGGCAACCGACGACGGCGCACTGGGGCGTTCCCGATCCAGCAGCGGTGCAAGGCACGCCGGAACAGATCGAACGCGCCTTTCGTGACGCCTTCATGATGCTGGACCGTCGAATCAGTTTATTTCTTTCCTTGCCACTGTCGAGCCTCGACAATTTGGCAATCAAGAAAGAAATCGACCGGATCGGACGTGTCGGAAACATGCAAATTGGCGAGACGCAATGAAATCGTCAGGAATGCGGCGAGTCACGGCGGAATTCCTCGGGACACTATTTCTCGTGGCAACAGTGGTGGGCTCTGGAATCATGGGCGAGCGACTGGCGGCCGGAAATGTGGCGATTGCGCTCCTGGCGAACACAATCGCTACAGGAGCTGTCCTGGTGGCCTTGATTCTGGCGTTCGGGCCAATTTCGGGAGCGCATCTGAATCCCGTGGTGACGCTGGCCGACGCGATGGAAGGCGGAATTTCCTGGAAGGAAGCCCCCGCATATATTTTCGCGCAGGTCGCAGGCGGAATCGGCGGCGCAATCGTCGCGCATTTAATGTTTGGCCTGCCGCTTGCGTCGCTGTCGCGGCACGCACGGGGTGGAGCGGCTCAAATGTTCAGCGAATTCGTGGCGACGTTCGGATTGCTGGCGGTGATCTGGGGGTGTTCGCGGCTGCGTTCGAACGCAACGGCCTTCGCCGTGGGAGCGTACATCACAGCCGCATATTGGTTCACGGCATCCACGTCGTTCGCGAATCCCGCGGTGACGATCGCGCGATCGCTCAGCGACACTTTTTCGGGGATTCGGCCAGTCGACGCGCCCGGATTTATCGTCGCGCAAATTGCCGGAGCAATCGCCGCGACGGTGCTCTTCCGCTGGCTGATTCCGGCGCTGCCGCTCGGCGCGAAAGATGTGGTCTATCCACACGAGAATAAGTGATCGAGATGTTGCCGGCTGGCCCCCGCTCGCTGACAAAACATGCGGCTGCCAAGCAGCGCAGGTTCAAGGCTTGACGACGGATTCGAGCAGCTTCGTCCAGTGCGATAGGTGTTCGAGCGACGGGGCGTGAGTGTGATCGAGCTCTAGCGGCGTGATGGAAATGGCGCCGTCGCGGATGGCGGCGAGATCGGTATCCGGCTCGATGTCTTCGATGCGTTGCTGCTCGTGCAGCCAGAAATATTTGCGGCCGCGCGGGTCGGTGCCCGGCTGTAGCAGGTTGCGAGTGATCTTCGACGATTGTCGTGTGAAACGCACCGAGCCGTTCCAAGCTTGCGGCACGTTCACGTTCAGCAAAATCCCGGGCGGCAGGCCTTCCGTCAACATCAGCGGAATCAAAATGCGCGCGAACTGCGCGGCGGGCTTGAAATCGAATTCCTTGCCGCGATAGGCGACGGAAATTGCGATGGACGGAACATGGTTGATAGCGCCTTCCATCGCGGCGCCCACGGTTCCGGAATAGTAGATGTTCTCGCCCATGTTTCCGCCGCGATTAATTCCCGAGACGACCAAGTCGGGCTTCTCTTTCAGTATTGCGTTGAAGGCGAGAATCACGGCATCCGCAGGCGTGCCTTCGATTGAATATTCGTTCTCCGCAATCTGGTCCATGTAAATCGGCTGGCGCAAAGTGAGCGACTGCGCGGCGGCACTGCGTTCGCGCGAAGGCGCAACGACGGTGAGCGCGGCTTCGTCCTTCAGCGCATCCACCAACGCGCGCAGGCCGGGGGCGTGTATGCCGTCGTCGTTGGTGATCAGAATATGCGGCATGAAAATTCGCTGCGGACGGAACGCCTTTCGAAAAGTTCGTCACGGCTGAACAGCAGAAAGGAAGATGGTCGGGACGACTGGATTTGAACCAGCGACCTCACGCACCCCAAGCGTGCGCGCTACCAGGCTGCGCTACGTCCCGACCGCTTACAACGTTTGTAGCGTATCACTCGCGTTCGAGAAGGGTCAAGACAGCGAGCAGTTCTTCGTGCAAATCGAGCAGGAATTTGCGCTGTCGCTGCGTGGGAGCTTCGCGGCGGGATGCCGAAGCGCTATTGTGTGCGACGATGGAGCGGCCTGGGCTGCCATTACCACCGGCCGCGCTGCTGGGGGATTCTTCGCCGTGTACCTGGCCGCGCTCTTCGAAATGTTTCCGCGCGCCGGCAATCGTGAAGCCCTCTTCGTAAAGCAGGCGCTTGATTTCAAAAACAGTCTCAATGTCTTCGCGGCGGTAGAGGCGATGGCCGCTAGGACTCTTCACCGGCTGCAGCATGGGAAATTCGGTTTCCCAATAGCGCAGGACGAAGGCCTTGGTAGCCGTCAAGCGGCTGACTTCGCCGATGCGGAACAGGCTCTTCTCTTCCCTTTCATCCATGGGCGAAGCATCCGGTGCTGGAATAGCGCTGGCCATCTCAATTTGTATCGTAGGCCGATTTCCCGCCGTGTCAACCCCTGCAATCTGGTCAGGAGTCATGATTTGCGCGGGTCTTTGCGCTCGCGGTGGCGCGTGCCGCGTTTTTTCAGGCGTTGCGTGAAGCGGATGGGCGTGCCGAGGAAGCCGAATTCCTTGCGCAGCTCGTTTTCCAGGAAACGCTGATAGCTGAAGTGCAGCGGCTTGAGCTGATTGGTGAACAGCACGAAAGTGGGCGGCGCGGTGCTGGCCTGGGTGATGTAGAAAATTTTCACTTCGCGGCTGGCGGGCGAAGTGCCGCGCGTGAGATCCACTTTCGCGACCCAGCGATTCAGCTCGCCGGTGGAAATGCGCTTGTTGCGGGCTTCGACGACCTTGTCAATCAGGTTGTAGAGCCGGTCGATATTTTCGCCGGTCTTCGCTGAAAGAAATACCACCGGCGCGTAGGAAAGAAATTTCAGGCGCGCGCGCACCAGCGGCTCGTAATCCTGCACCAGCTTATTGGCGTTGAACGCCACGAACTTCCCGCCGCGCTTCTTTTTCTCCAACGACAAATCCTGCGCGGCTTCCAGCGCCAGATCCCATTTGTTCATCACGATGATCACCGAGCGCCCGGACTGCTCGGCATAGCTCGCGATCGTCGCGTCGTGCGAAGTGATGCCTTGCGCGGAATCGGCGACGAGCAGAGCGATGTCTGCGCGCTCCAGGTGCTGGCGCGCCATGATGACGCTTAATTTTTCGGCGATCAGCTTCGTCTTGCCCTTGCGGCGAATTCCAGCGGTGTCGAGGAAGCGATAGGCTTTGCCGTTGCGCTCGACGACGGTATCCACAGCATCGCGCGTCGTGCCCGGCTCCGCGGAAACGATGGAGCGTTCCGCGCCGACCAGTTGATTCAGCAGCGTAGATTTTCCGACGTTGGGGCGGCCGATGATCGCGATATTGACGTGGGGCGTTTCCGGCTCCGGCTCGCCCTTCGGAATCTCCTCGGTAATGGCATCCAGCAGCACGTCCACGCCAAAACCGTGTTCGGCGGAAATGGGGAAAACTTCGTCGCCTAATTCGTAGAATGGCGCGGAAAAATCCACGGCTTGCTGCGGCGTATCTACTTTATTGACGGCAAGAATCGGCGGCTTGCCGGCGCGGCGCAGCAGTTGCGCCAGTTCCTGATCGAGAGGCGTGGGGCCGACGCGTCCGTCAACAATCTGAATCACACGCGCCGCGTTTTTAATTGCCACGCTGGCTTGGCGCAGAATTTCGCCGGGGATGCCGGCTTTGTCTTCAGGGACGATCCCGCCCGTGTCCACCACTTCGAAACTGCGCCCTTCCCAGTTCGCGGTTCCGTAGATGCGGTCGCGCGTGATGCCCGGCTCATTGGTGACTATGGAGCGGCGCGTGCCGGTGAGGCGATTGAAGAGCGTGGACTTGCCCACGTTGGGGCGGCCGACGATTACGATCGATGGGAGTTTGGAGGTCATTGAAAGGCACGCCGCTAGGCAGGCTAACTACTCTATCATCTCTCGCGTGATCTATGTGTACCTTCAGGCCTGCCGCACTGCTCTCTGCATCGCCAATTTCGAATCGGTTGCGAATTTTTTCTGCAAGGACCGCGTGTATGGGAATGCCAGGCGCGCGAGGGTGTGTGGCCAAGAGAACGCGTAGAGGTCGTACCAAACGGTTTCGTCGTCGGGATGAAATTCAACGGTGAAGCGTTCTTCGCCCCTTTCTGCGTGGTCGGGTAATGTACCGTAAGCAAATCCGTATCGTTCTAGCAAGCCGCGTTCGTCAATCGTATAGACGATGCGGGCCGCGTTCAGCGACCAGAATCCAAGATGAGACGCGGCGACGGCAACCGTCGCGCCTTCTTCGATGGGAGTGTCCGGCCAAAATAATTCGATCCACGGAATATCGAACATCTTCCATTGCTTGACCGCGCTCTTGGCTCGGTCAAACGCAGCGCGGCCCTCGCCCAACTGAATTCGGTTGTGATCTACGACGTAGCCCTTGGGGGCTTCCGTTCGCGATGCTCCAACGTGCTCGTAGGAAAATTGCTGCTGTTTCTGCGCGGCGAGGATTTCGCGAATCCTTTCCGGACCGGGCTTCTTGAGAAAGAACATCTGCGGTTCATTCCTCCTGACTGCATTCTCGGCGAGGCTCCCCACGTTATGGGATAAATCCGCCAGCTGCCACGAAGCCGGTCTCTGCAGGGCGTCGGCTTATGCGCGTGTGTTATCTTAACCTTCTAGCCGTACAGCCAAGAGTGGCTGTGCCACGAGTAGTTGTGCCAGCTCACCCAATGCCGAAAAAAGCTGCTGCTGCTGCAAAATCCGAGGACGTGACGATCGAGGGGATCTTTGGGGCTGGCGGATTGCTGGAAAGCCGCCACCCGGGTTACGAGTTCCGCTCGTCGCAACTCGCGATGGCGGAAATCGTCGATGAGGCTTTCCGGAAGCATCAGCACGCGATCATCGAAGCCGGAACGGGCACTGGCAAAACTCTGGCATACCTGATTCCGGCGATACGCAGCGGGCGGCGCGTAGTGATTTCGACGGCCACGAAATCCTTGCAGGAACAATTGTTCAACAAGGATGTGCCGTTCCTGCAGAAACATTTTGCGCCAAACCTGAAGGTGGCGCTGATGAAGGGCCGCAACAATTTTTTGTGCCGGCAGAAAGTGCACCAGTTCGAGGGGCAAGCGCTGCTGAAAGGCCTTGACGAAGTGGATTGGTTCGCGCAGATCCGCGACTGGGAAAAGCTGACGGAGACGGGCGACCGCTCCGAGCTGACTTTTCTGCCGGACGACGCAGAATTGTGGCATCGCATTGACGCGCGCAGCGACCTTTGCACCGGACAAAAGTGCCCGGAATTCCAGCGCTGCTTCCTGACGGCGATGAAACAACGCGCGCAGGAAGCGGACCTGATCATCGTGAATCACCATTTATTTTTCGCGGATCTGGCGATTCGCCAGGATGATTTCGGCTCGATCCTGCCGGAATATTCCGCAGTAGTCTTCGACGAAGCTCACGAGATTGAAGACGTGGCCAGCGATTATTTCGGCCGGCGCGTATCGAGTTACCAATTCGAAGAACTGGTGCGCGACACCGAAGCCATGTTGCGCCTGCTGAAAATTGAAGCCACGCCGCTGCGCAAGCACCTGCTGCGCGTGCGCGAGCGGGCGCGCGTATTTTTCGAGCATTTTCCGGAGCGCGAAGGGCGCTACCCGTTCGGCCCGGCGGAACGCAAATCGTTTCTTGAAAAGAATCACGAAGCGTTCGAGGATTTGTCCGCCGCAGTGAAACGAATCGAGACGGAACTTTCCGCGCTGAATCCCAAGCCGGAGGAAGTGGTGACGCTGGCGCGGCGCGGCGCGGACTTGCGGCGCGAATTCGAATTCCTGCTGGAGAGCGAAGAAAAAAGCTACGTCTACTGGTACGAACGGCGCGGCAAAGGCATCGTGCTGACGGCGACGCCGATTGACGTAAGCGAAATCCTGCGCGAGAAACTTTTCGATCAGTTCGACACAGTGGTGCTCACTTCCGCGACGCTTGCGGTGGGCGGGCGCTTCGATTTTTTGAAGCAACGGCTGGGGCTGCAGCCCGCGAAAGAAAAAGTCCTGCCGCAGGAATTCGATTTCCACGACCAGGCGCTGCTCTACATCCCGCCGGACATGCCAGACGTGCGCCACGAATCGTTTTCCCGGCGCGCCGCGCAAGAGATCACGAAGCTGCTGGAAATTTCCAAGGGCCGCGCCTTCTGCCTTTTCACCAGCTACGCGCAGATGCGCGGCGTATACGAACTGGTTTCCGGGCGGGTGCCGTTTCCGATGCTGCTGCAAGGAACCGCGCCGAAATCAATTCTGCTGGAGCGTTTTCGCTCGACGCCGAATGCGGTGCTATTCGCGACGGCCAGTTTCTGGCAGGGGGTGGATGTACCCGGCACGCAGCTTTCGTGCGTGATCATTGATAAGCTGCCATTCGCCGTTCCCAGCGATCCGATCGTCGCCGCGCGCGTGCGCGCATTACAAGAGGATGGACGCAATCCGTTCGCGGAATACCAAGTGCCCGAAGCGGTGCTCGCGCTGAAGCAGGGATTTGGGAGATTGATCCGCTCGAAGACGGACCGCGGCATTCTGGCGATCCTCGATAACCGCATCTCGCGAATGCAGTATGGTAGAATTTTTCTCGAATCCCTGCCTGATTACACGACCACGCAGGATATCGCCGAAGTCGAGCGGTTCATGGAAAACCATCCGGATTAAGGAAGGCCGATGTACGAAGTGAGTGTGGACGAGACGTTTGCCGCAGCGCACAATCTGCGGAATTACAAAGGAAAATGCGAGGACTTGCACGGGCACAATTACAAAGTGCGCGTGACGCTGGCCGGCCCGGAACTGGACGCAACGGGGTTGCTGTACGATTTCGTGCACTTGAAGCAGGTTATTCAAGGTGTGATTCGTTCGCTGGATCATAAATATTTGAACGAGCTGAAGCCGTTTGACGTGCTGAATCCTTCCGCGGAAAATATCGCGCGGCACATTTACGAGCAAACCGCGAAGCAGATGCACGCTACGCCGAACGGCGCGGCGATTTCCAGTATTACCGTGTGGGAATCGGACCTCACCGCAGCGACGTATCGGCCGTAGCGCGTAATCCTGCGCGGCGCGTCGCACAGCAAATGGCGCGGCAGGCAAACGCTGGGCCAGGAACCCGGCAACTATGAACCGAGGATTCTTGATCATCGCGATCCCCGCTTTTCTGGTTTCCATCTTCTGGCTGACGCTGGGGTGGGGCTGGCACAGGGCGGTAATCGGCGGCTGCGTGGAAATTGTTGTCGCCGTGGGAGTCGTCGTTTACGCCACGCGGCGGCCGAACGCGCCGCAAGGTCCCGGGCCGGACGGTCCGGAAGCCGACAGCTAGAATTTCTGGAAGCGCCATGGGCCTCGCAGAAAAATCTTAAAATCCGCGAACGGAATATGCGATAGTGGCCGGTTGTGCGCGGACATATTTGCCCGGTGCAACGGTCTGCCGCTCGCGCGGGAGCACGGTTTGAAGAATAACAAGCTGCGGCAATTCACTGGCGGAGGAGCTATGCACATGCGAAAAGTGATTTTCATTCTGGGAGCCTGGGTGCTAGTGGCGATGCTGGCCGCGACGGCGCTGGCGCAAGGCACCGGCAGACTCAACGGCGAGGTTTACGACCAGAACGGAAAGCCATATGCGGACCAGACGGTAACGATCAAACTGCCAGACACAGGCCAGACCTTCACCGTGAAGACGGACAAGAACGGGAAATTCGTGCAGTTGGGAATGCGCAGCGGAATCTATACGATTACCCTGGTCAGCCTGAACTATTCCGAAAAATTTCAGGTCACCGATGGACAGGAAAATAATTACAAGCTCGACCTGAAGCAAGTGGCGGCGGCGACGGCGGCGGCGCATCCGGAAGAAACCAAGAAGAAGGAAGAAACGGAAGACAAATTCAAGCTGATGAAGCAGCATTTCGACGCCGGCGTGGCGGCGCTGGGAGCCGGCAACGATCTAAGAGCGCAGATCAAGACAGCGACGGGAGATCAGAAAGCGACCTTGCAAGCGCAGCGTGTCACCGATTGCACCACCGCGTCCAGCGAATTTTCGCAAGCCGTGCAGAACCTGGGAGAAAAAGAGGTCAACAACCGGGCGATGATTCTGGGCAACCTGGGATCGGCAAACGAATGCGCCGGCAAATATTCCGACGCAGCCGACGCGTTTCAGAAGGCCATCGATACCAAACCGGTCGCCGGCTACTACGTCGGACTGGCCACAAACCTGGCGAACGTGGGAGCGTCGTCCACGGATCCGAAAGACGCCCAAGCCAAATTCGACGCCGCCAGCGCCGCTTGCGATAAAGTGACGGCGCTCGATCCCACTTCCGCCGCCACTTGCTGGAAAAACCTCGGCATCGTGCTCAGCAACAAGGGCCGCATGAAGGAAGCCGTCACTCCGCTGCAAAAAGCCTCCCAAGCTGACCCCAAGGACCAGATCACCTGGTACATGTTGGGCAGCGCGCTGACTGCCACGATCGACACCAAGCAGGAAGGCGACAAAATGACATACATTATTCCGCCGGGAACCGCCGAAGCCTATCAGAAGTGTATAGATACCGGCGCGGATAACGCCACCGGGAAGCTCTGTAAGGACGCGTTGGATGGGCTGAACGCGATGAGCGGCGGGCAAGACACCTCCGTGGGTAAAAAGAAGAAGAAGTAGACCATTTTTTGGCATGTGGGCGGCTGCGCAAGAACGCAGCCGCCTCGTGCGTTTTTTGCCTTCGCGAAATTCCCATTTTGAAACGCTTTCTTTTCTCGATTCGCTACGCGAGGAGTGCTATTCTTGCGCTCATCGCTCCACGCAGTACGCTGTATGGAGCCTCGCGTGCAACGTCGAGTAAAGCGTAGCGGAAACCCTCAGGGGAACCCGGTGGAGAAGTGGATTTGAGCCAGCCCAGCACAGAACGCCGCCGCAGCGAACGACTTTCGGAATCTTTGCCGTTAATCGTCCGCGGAATTGACCTGCTCGGCCAGCCTTTTGAAGAACGCACCACCACTGTCGCCTTCAATCTTCACGGATGCCGCTACACTTCCAAGCACCATCTCCCGCGCAACACTTGGGTGACGCTCGATCTTCCGCACGGAGTAGCGCAAGGATTGGCGCGTGCAAACACGGCGACGAATGCGAGCGCGAATTCCACGGAAAATTCCCGCACCACGCTGCGGGCGCGCGTTGCCTGGGTGCAGCGGCCGCATTCGATTCGGGATTTCTTTCAGATTGCAGTGGAGCTGGAAAGCCCGGCGAATATCTGGGGCAGCCAAGCCGCTGAATGGAACAGCGCCGCGGCAGCGGTGCCTGAATTCGTGGCGTCGCCTGGAAGATCAATTCCGCGCTTCAGCGAGCAGCCGGCGACGGACTATGCGGCCGGCGACCTTGGAAATTTTATGGACCAATTCAAGACGGAAGCAAGCAGCGATTCGCAAGAGACGCACGCGGCGGCTGAACCAGCGCACGGGATCGCGCAGGAAACGGCACATCAGGCCGCAGCGGCTCCCGCGGCCGACAATCCCCTGTTGCGGGAGCTTCGCGCGGAGCTGGATCGGCAGACCAAAGACGCTGTGCTGGCGGCTGCCGAGCAGGCCCGCGAGGAAGTCTTGCAGACCGCCGCGGCGACTGTGCGCGAGCGCGCGAGCAGTGCCGAGGAACTTTTCGCGAAATGGAAGAGCGAGATCGAAAAGATGCAGGCCGGCGCGCGCGAGGAATTTTTCGCGCAGGTGGCTGCGAAGCAGGATGAGGCGTTGGGCGCGTTGAAGTCAGGGTTCGACGAAAAGTTCGGCCAAGCGCGCGAACTGCTGGGCGAGATCACACGCCAGGCGGAATCGCTGCGCGCCGAAAGCGGCAAAGCGCAGGAGGCCACCAGCCAGGTGGCGCGGGCGCTGCTGCAACTGGAAGCGGCCGATACCGCGCGCAAGACGCGAGCGACGGAGCCGTCCAAGGAAGAAATCGCGGTGCAGGAGAGCGCCGTAGCCGCGTGGCGGCAGCGCCTGGAATCGGAAATGACGGTAGCGCAGGGACAGTGGAACGAGTTGCTGCAATCGTCGCTGGATAATAATCTGCGCCGGATGGTCGATCAACTTTCGGAGCGTTCGCAGGAAGTGCTGCGCAACGCCGAACAGAAAATGACGGAGCGCTTGGGCGAGCTGCGCCAGCCGTTTGCGCAAGCCGCCGCCGAGGCACGCGAAACATTTTCGGGAATTCAGTCCGCGCTGGAGCAGGAAGTTCTGAAGGCGCGCAGTTCGCTGGCCGAAGTGAAACAGGTCGCCAGCCGCACAGAAGAGTTTTCGGCGCAGCTGGAAGCTGCCAGTCACGATACCGTGAACGAACTGCACCGGCGCCTGGAAAGAATTCTGGACGCGCAAACCGCGGAAATGAATCGCCGCATGGAAAATCTCTCGGCAGATGTTGCGCAGCGGGCGATTCCGGTGCTGGATTCGCTCAGCCATCAATTCCAGGAGCGCGCCGTGGCCGAAGCCGAGGCCAAACTCGCGCCACATCTGGAACGCGTGCCCGCGCTCTTGCACGAACTCGCGGCTCGCGAGGTACAACTCGAAGATAGCCTGCGGCTGCACCGTGAACGATTGCGCCAGGTCTCTGAAAATAATCAGCGCGAAGTGGGCACGCAGGTTGCGGCCACGCTCGCAAGCTTGCACGCCGATTTCGAAGCCGCGCGCAAGGATGCGCTGGCGAAGTGGTCCGAGGAATTGGACGCGAGCGGAGTGCGCGCTTCGCACGCGGCGGCGGAATCCATCGGGCACACATCCGAATGGCTGCAGCAGGAAGCGCGGGCGCGTTTGCAGGCACTGGTGGAACAATCTTTTGTGACCGCCGAAGCAGGATTCGGACAACGGAGCGCGGAAGCCGCGCAGAAATTCGAAGCGCAGCTGGCGGCACAGTCCGCGGCGCACCTGGGACAAATTCGGGCGCAGGTGGAAAGCGTTGCCGGCGAAGTGACGGCGCACACGCGCACGGAACTCGATCGCGCCGCCGAAGCCGCGGCGGCTTCCTTCGGCCAGTTGCTGCACGAGGTATCCGATCGCGAGACCACCCAGTTCGCCGCAACCACAGCTACCACGCGCCGCGAGCGCGCGGAGGAATTTGACCACGCCACGCAACAGCTGCTGCACCAACTCGACGTGAACGCTTTTTCGTCCGTGGAGCGCTTCCGCGCGCAGATGGTATCGCAGTGGGAAGCCAGCGTCGGCGAAGGACGAGCGGCGCTGGGCCAGGAATTTGCGTCGGCGCTCGAAGGCTTCCGCAACGAGCGCGACGCGCACCAGAACGAATGGACCGCGCAGCTGGAGCGCGTGAGCGGCGAAGCCGCCGGAAAATTCCAGGATCGCTTGCAGACCACGGCGGATTCCTGGGTGATGGCGTCGGTGCGGCGGCTCAACGAGCACGGTCAGAACGGTATCGAATCGCTGCTGCGCTCAGCCGATCAGGCCCTGCGCGATTCCTGCTCCAAAGTTTTCGATGGTTTGGCCCAAATGCTACGCGAACGCGCCACCAACGTCGCAGGAGCCGGCAACGTCGCCGGATTCACGCAGGCCGCCAATCGCGACACGTCCGAACCGCCCAACCCCCGCAACGAAACGCTGTAACGTCTCCCCCAAACTGTCCCAGTAACCGCCGAACTGAGCCGTAGCCGCTGTGACCGCATCATTATCGGCGCAGCAAATCGGAGCTTCTGCTACGGAAAGTCGACAGGCGTTAGCGATAAGGGCAAAGTGGTGGTCGCCCAACTTCTGCGCAAGAAAAATGGACTCCTAGTGCGGCACACTTTCCCTTCTCTATTTTTTCCGACGACTTCCAGGACCAGACTCGCGACGTAATGGACCTGTTCGGCACTCATGCTGGGGAAGACCGTCAGGTTAAGGACGCGTCCGCGGGCGTGCTTGAAGCGATGCCCGTTGAGCTTCACGAATCTTGTTGCGGCAAGGCCTAATTCTGTACGATACGGAGGACCATCTGCGTCCCCTTTGCGAGGCGAATTTTTTCGCTGGCGGATTTCAGGACGGGGAACTGCGAGCCGGTTTCCGTGGTCATCACGGCAAGGCTGAGCCCGGCAATTCCGTAAACGCCTGAATCCTCCGGCCGAAGCTGCCCTTCGGGAAGCGGTCCCCCGATGCTGCCTCCGGCGGTGGCTGCAATTATGGCAGTGGCCTCCATTGGTCGACCACCTTCAAAATCGTCTCTCTCTTTTAACCGAGGTGCAATCGCGAGTGCCTGTATGACAAAGGAAATATGCGACTGTTCGCCGCCCTTCATCGTGATGGAATTGAAAGAAATTGCGATCCTAGTCTCCGGTGTGTGTGTCGAGGACGCATCGAGTGCCACGACATGTCCGATCACGCGAGCGCCTGCTTTTAAAACGACCCTGTGATTTTGAGAAACGTCCCGCGTAATCTCAGTTTCGACGGGGTCACCAGGCTTACAAGCACTTGAATCTAAGTCGGCGAGCAATTTCGCGACGACCGTAGTGCCGGTCGAGAGGATCGCAGGTTTCGCGGGGCCGCCTGTGGCTGTGGAGGCCTGGCTAGCTGCAGCCGAATGATTACCAGACATCGCTGCGGGTGCCGTGGAAGCGGACAGCGCTGCCGCCAACGCAAGCGTAATAGGCCGGCCAAAATACATCATCGCTGTCTCCGTTTTCGCCGGAATAGTTATCGCTTCCTGCCGCTTGCCAAACACCGGGCGTGCTCTGCTTGTCAGAATCGCGAGCAAAATATACCACGACGGCACACGTGCCGAACCCAGATTTCTTATTGCGTGGTTAACTTGTTTGGTCAGTAAACGCGATTCAGCAGAAATTATCGCCAAGCCTCCTGCGGTCCTGCACCGAACGGACCGCACAAATACGCATCGTGATTCCAGAAGAGCAAGGTCGCGGTCGGACGCAGTTTGCGGTGCGCCGCGACGCTCGCATGGCAACGCGACCGAATGCCCGGGCGCGTTCTTATTTCTTTCCGACGACTTCCAGGACCGAACTCGCGACGTAATGGACTTGTTCAGTCGTCATACTGGGGAACAGCGGCAGGCTCAGCACCCGCTCGCAGGCGCGCTCGGAGTTGGGAAATGTCCCAGCGGGATAGCCAAGCGACGAGTACGCGGGCTGCAAGTGGATCGGCTTGGGGTAATGCACGGCGGTATCAATGCCGCGCGCGGAAAGTTGCGCGATCACCGAATTGCGGTTGCTTACGTAAATCACGAACTGGTGATAGACGCATTCATCGCGCGCGTCGTCTTGCGGCATTTCCAGTCGTACGCCTTCGAACAACCGGCGGTATTCCTTGGCAATCTCGCGGCGCTTCTGCGTCCAGGCATGCAGGCGGCGCAGCTTGATGCGCAGCACCGCGCCTTGAAATCCCTGCATGCGGTAGTTGTAGCCGGGGAATTCATGCTCGTAACGCGCGGTCTGGCCATGCGAACGCGCGGCGCGGGCAAATTTCGCGATGGCGTCATCGTTCGTCGTGAGCGCGCCTCCCTCGCCGTAAGCGCCCAGATTTTTCGTCGGATAGAAACTGAATGCAGCCGCAAGGCCCAGCGATCCGACGCGCTGCGCGCGATAGCGCGCCGCATGCGCCTGCGCGGCGTCCTCCAGAACTCGCAAGTGGCGTCGCGCGGCAATTTCGCGGATGGCGTCCATGTCCGCGGGCCGGCCGTAGAGATGCACCGGCAGAATGGCGCGAGTGCGCGGCGTGATGGAGCGCTCGATGAGCCGCGGGTCCAGATTCGCAGTGGCGGGATCAATATCCACGAACACTGGACGCGCGCCACAATGGGTGATGGCTTCCGCCGTGGCCAAAAAAGAATTGGGCGTCGTGATGACGTCGTCGCCGGACTGCACGCCCAGGCCCAGCAAGCCCAGATGCAGCGCGGCCGTCCCGTTGCTCAACGCGACACAGTGCTTGACGCCACAGAAATCGGCGAACTCGCGCTCGAACGCTTCGACCTCGGGGCCCTGTACGAACGACGAATCCCTGCTGACGCGATCGAGCGCCGGTAGAACCTCATCGCGCAGATCCGCGTATTCGGATTGCAGATCCAGCAGCGGAACTTTCATCAAGCCGGCCTGTTCGCCCATGCAAAAACTGTACTGTACCCGGCGCTGCGCCACAAGTGCGAGCGGCGCGTTTCGCGGCGCGGTTTCCCGAACGGTTTTATGCCCGCAACCGGCGCGTTCATCGCGGGGGCAACGGCAATGGCTGTTAGAAGCAGATTAGACCTCGTGGGAAAAGTTTTCGCGCCAGTGCACCAGGCGGCCAGGGCGCTGCGCTGATTTATAAAGAGTTACGACGTTGCCACATGGAGGGCGGATTGCACCATAGTGGTGCAGGGCCGACGGACATTCTGGCGTTCGAGCCCGTTAAAGGGGTTGCATGATGGCACGATTTCTACGAACTGCTGCGGTGATTGCGTTTCTTGCTTGCATCTCCGTCAGCGCGGCCAAGGCCGATGGCACCGAGGATTTGTACTATTCCCTTACTGGTCCCGGAGGCGTAACGGCTTCGTTCTACCTTCCCGTCAATCCGACCATCGCCCCTGAAAACGTTGAACCAGGATTCGGGTTCCAAGTGACGCC